>ENA-UOOD01000381-UOOD01000381.1-human-gut-metagenome-genome-assembly--contig:-CS67-NODE-381-length-54825-cov-11.715720_pt1 | contig 54825 bp, 68 predicted proteins | sample MGYA00242464_ERZ724011 | MGnify/ENA metagenome assembly ERZ724011 | reverse complement strand
TTGGCAGTCCATTATTAAGTTTTTTATTATGTTCCCTTTGTACACCGTTGCAATCAACATATAATATCCATATTATACATAGCCGCAACTATTTATTGCAAGACACCTTGATAAAAATAAGGTGAGGGAATATAATATGGGCTTGTGAGTTATGCAGGAATTGCTGCATATGAATAATGCTGTGGGGTGGGATAAAATTATGAATAACGATCTTACCGTCGGAAAGAGCGAAAAGGTACTGTGGAGGTTTTGTCTGCCGCTGTTTGGCAGCATAATATTCCAGCAGCTTTATAATATTGCAGACAGCCTTGTTGCGGGCAAGTTCATAGGCGAAAATGCGCTTGCAGCCGTTGGCAACAGCTATGAAATAACGCTTATATTCATCGCGTTTGCGTTCGGCTGTAATATTGGCGGATCGGTGGTCGTAGCGCAGTTCTTCGGCGCAAAGCGCGTGAAGGACATGAAAACGGCTGTTTCTACCACGTTTATTGCCAGCGGAGTGCTGTGCGCTGTGCTTATGGTGGCAGGGCTGCTGCTTGATGAAAAGATGCTGCTGCTCATCAATACCCCCGCCGAGGTAATGGCGGATTCGGCGCTGTATCTCCGCATATACATTTTCGGACTTCCGTTTGTGTTCTTCTATAATGTTGCAACGGGCATATTCTCCGCGCTTGGCGATTCCAAAACGCCGTTCTACTTCCTTGCGGCATCGTCGCTCAGCAACATTGGTGCGGACATATTGTTCGTTACGGCGTTTAAGATGGGCGTAGCCGGCGTTGCATGGGCAACTTTCATATGCCAGGGCGTTAGTTGCATATTGGCGCTGGTATTTGTTTTTGCAAGGCTGAAAACAGTTGAAACGGAGGAACGCGCGCCGCTGTTCTCCGGTGAAATACTGGGCAAAATAGCCAGAATAGCAATACCGAGCGTTCTGCAGCAAAGCTTTATTTCGGTGGGCAACATAATAATTCAGGGCGTTATAAACACATTCGGTACTGCCGTTATGGCGGGATATTCATCCGGCGTTAAGCTGAATAATCTTGTTATAACATCATTCACAACGCTTGGCAACGGCGTATCCAACTTCACGGCGCAAAACATAGGCGCAGGCAAATACGATAGGGTAAAGAGCGGATACTGGGCCGGAACAAAGATGGTATGGATGCTGTCAGTTCCGCTGATTGCGCTGTATTTCTTCTTTGGGGATAAGCTTTCGATGCTGTTCCTGGAGAATCCGACAGAGCTTGCGCTGAAAACATCCGTAACATATCTCCGCATTCTTGCGCCATTCTATATTGTGGTATCTGCAAAACTTGTTGCGGATGGTGTGCTGCGCGGCTCGGGACGGATGAAGCAGTTTATGGCATCAACGTTTACTGACCTTTTGCTCAGGGTAGCGCTTGCAGTAGTATTGTCCGGCACGGCGCTCGGTTCTACCGGAATATGGCTTGCTTGGCCGATAGGCTGGTGCGTTGCTACGGCTATATCCATATACTTCTGCCGCCGGGGCATAAAGAGTGCCGGCGTTTGACATATGCGCCGCATAATGATACAATAAATATGAACATGAATATGTTCCGTGTCTGATCGATAATCGATCGGTTAAAAGGGAAGCAGGTTAAAAGCCTGCGCGGTCCCGCCGCTGTATGCGCGAGCGATGCTTCAATAAGCCACTGTTTATTACGGGAAGGCGAAGCAAAGCAATGATGCGCGAGCCAGAAGACCTGCACGGAGCAAGCTTCTCCACGCGGATTTGGACACGGAAGCAGCATTAGGATAGCTTTTTATCTATGCCGTTGGAGAATTTTCCGGCGGCATTTTTATTACGGAGGTTTTTATATGAACATAAACTGGTTTCAGGATCCTGACCATTTGGTATATATAAATGCGGAGAAAAGCCTTGGTGAGCTTGAAAAGCGGCTGAAACTGCCGGGCCTTTGCGAGGCTGCAAATGCCCTGCATGCAGAACCGAACGACGTTGGATACACATTAAAAGGCCCTAAGCGCACCTGCGGCAGACTATTTATACCCGACCTTACATTCAAGCGCCATATTGAAATGGGCGAAAACATATTCCTATTCCTTGGGGAGATGACGGAGTGCTACGTTATATTCTTCCCGATGGATCCGGCGGTAAAAGTATAAGCGCCGCCAAAATATAATTTGCTCCCGATGAGTCCCCTATATGCTTCTTGATTTAATTCAAGGGCATATAGGGGAGTCTTGATTTGACAGATCAAATAATTGAGTATATAATAACGATTGTTACACAATTGGCGATATTAGCTATACGAAGAGCAACATAATAGGAGATGATAGACCATGCCGCCTAAGACCAAGTTTTCAAGGGAAGATATTGTTAACGCAGCATTTGAACTGACGCGGGAAAAAGGAATAGAGAAAATCACCGCACGCGACATAGCTGAAACGGGATGTATGTCGACCAGGCCTATGTTCAATTATTTTTATTCGATAGACAAGCTTCGCGGCGCCGTGCTTGAAATCGCGAAGGAACTGTTTGATGAATACATAGAGGACGGGTTGAAGTATTCAGTGCCGTTTCTTGGGTTCATGTCAGAATATATTCAGTTTGCTAAGGACGAGCCGATGCTTTATAAGGCGCTGTTCATTTCAAAGGTAGACGAGAAAAAACCGAGCACGATAGCGGCGATGGAGCAATCGAAAGCTGCGCTGAGAAAATCGCTGATGCGCACATATAAGATGGATGCCGATACGGCGGATTGCTACTTTAGGGACATGTGGCTTGTCGTGAACAGCTTGGCTACGCTTATAGTTACGGATTCGAACCCATATGCGGATTGGCAGATAAACGCTATTCTTACAGAGTTCAGCCTAAGTTTGTGCATGGCAGCTAAGAACATAAAGGGCTTCGCAAACGGTAATTACGACCGCGATGCTATATTGAGCGAGCTTGTGGCGCGCAAGTATATGGCCAACGCAAGGGCGGAGATAAAAGCAAAGCGTACGAAAATAAACGATATACCGGCAATAATAGCAGGCGAGCCAAGCGACAAGGCGTTTTTGTATATACATGGCAAGATGGGCTATAAGGAAGAAGCGTATAATTTTGCGCAATACGCCTGCCCACAGGGCTATCAGGTTATAGCGATAGACCTGCCGGAGCATGGTGATCGGAAAAACAGCAAGGAAAAGCTGCTTCCGTGGATGGCTGCGCCTGAGATAAAAAGGACATACGAGCTGCTTTCGGAAAGATATAGCTCAATCAGCGTTTGCGCTGTGAGCATAGGCGCATGGTTCAGCATGCTTGCGCTGCAGGATAAGAAGATAGATAAGGCAATGTTCATATCGCCTATTGTAGACATGGAAAAGCTGATATGTACAATGATGGAATGGGCGGGGGTCACGGAAGAGGAACTTGCCGAGCGCATAAAGATACCAACTGATTTCGGCGAAACGCTCAACTGGAACTATCTTAACTGGGTGCGAAAAAATCCATACAAATGGGATAAACCGACGGATATTATATACGGCGGCAAAGACAACATGACACCGAGAGAGACAATAGAAAGATTTTCGAAATCCTGTGCAACAACGCTTACAGTAATGGAAAAAGGAGAGCATTGGTTCCATACTCCGGAGCAGATGAAGGTGCTTAATCGTTGGATGAAGGCCAATGTGCAGGGGAGCATATATGATAATTGAGACTGAGCGCATAATACTGCGAGAAATGACGCAGGACGATTTTGACGCGCTGTATAGGGTGCTTGGCGATTCGGACATAATGCGCCATTATCCATATACGTTTGACGAAAAGCGGGTGATGAACTGGATAAACCGAAACATTGAAAGATACGGCATATTCGGTTTCGGCCTATGGGCACTTGTATTGAAGGAAACGGGAGAGATGGTTGGCGACTGCGGGCTGACGATGCAGAACATAAACGGCACAATAAAGCCGGAGATAGGTTACCATCTGCGCAGAGATGTTCAGCATAAAGGCTTGGCAATGGAAGCAGCAATGGCCTGCCGGGATTGGACGTTCGAGAACACTCCGTTTAACGCTGTGTATTCATACATGAAGCGCGACAATACGCCTTCAAGCAAAGTGGCTATGGCAAACGGCATGAAGCTGGTTGAAGAATTCAGGGATGATGAGGGAGAGATAAGCTCAGCCTACGCAATAACGCGGCAGGAATGGGAAAAAGCTAAAGAAATAAGCGAACATTGCCCGGACTTTGTTGACCAAAGACCGGGTTATATGTATAATAAACGCAACTGCCGTTGCGCAACACTGCTGAAGCATTAAGGAGACGCATTATGCCGCCAAAGTTTATGTTCACGAAAGAACAGCTGATAGAGGCATCATTGAATATAATACGGCGCGGAGGGCCGCAGAGCCTTACCGCAAGGTCGCTAGCGGGAGAGCTCGGCTGCTCGGTAAAGCCTATATTTGGCCTGTTCAAGAACATGGAGGAGGTCCGGCTGGAAACCATAAAGGCGGCGGATAGGATATACCGCGGATACATAGGCGCCGCATCGCATGCCGAAGAAAAGCCGTATAAGGCCATGGGCATGGCATATATACGCTTCGCTACCGAAGAAAAGGAGCTGTTCAAGCTGCTTTTTATGCGGGACAGGTCGGCCGAAAACATAAATGATGACAGCGGTAAGGATGTTACGGAGGCAATAGTTAAGCTTATATCCAAAAATACGGGCCTTAACGAGAAAACAGCATATATGCTGCACCTTGAAACATGGCTTTATGTTCACGGCATAGCAACCATGATAGCAACGAACTATCTTGAATGGGACGGCGAATTTATAAGCAATGCGCTTACGGATTGCTATACCGGCCTGCTGCACAGGTTCAAAACGAAAGCTTTGGACGTCATTTTATAAGCTTTTGCGCAAGTATACCCGCGCCAATAAGTCCCGCGCTGTTGCCAAAGCGGGCACTGCGTATATTTACGTCAAAACCTGGCGCTGTCAATTCGCTTACCTTTGACGTGACCATATTGAATACATTCTCATCTTCCATTATGCCGCCGCCTATTATCATGCAGGCGGGGTTAAATATGTGCATAAGCGAGGCTAAGCCTTCGGCTACCTGTTTAGCCCAGCCGTCAACAAGGGCATATACATCGCTGCGATTAAGCTGAGCGGTTATCGCGCGTCCGTCGCAAAGAGAGGCATCCATTGCCTTCGCCTGTTCAACCAGATGGGTGACGCTGGCGATGTTCTCGTAGTATTCACCACCCATATACATCATGCCAAATTCACCGGCGGACCAGTTTACACCATGATATACCGCGCCGCCGCGAACTATCGCGCCGCCTACGCATGTGCCGTAAGTAAGGCAGAGCACATCCGCTGTGACATCGGCGCTAAGTGCGTTTGATTCAGCAATGGCCATGCAGTTAGCATCGTTTTCCACGGCTACGGGTACGCCAAACGCGCCGAATTCGGTTTTCAGATTCTTACCAGTATAGCCGGGGATAAGGTGAGGCGGATCGTATATTATTTCGCCGGTGTCGCAGTTAACCTGCCCGCGGGTACATATGCCGATCGCATCAATATTGGTGATGCTTCCACATGCATTGCGTATACGTCCAATTAACGCGTCCGCACCGTCCTGCCCGCAGGTGGGGAAGGAGGACATATCCTTCAGAACACCATCTTCATATATACCATGCTTTACGAATGTTCCGCCTATGTCAAATACCGCAGCTTTCATTTACAGCTAACCTTAACCTTTCTTTTTATGCACACAGTATACCATATGAACGAAGAAAATCACACCCTGTTATAAAATTGGCAGCAAAAGAGTTTGCACGCTGTATTGACAATATCAAACGAGCGTGATATCCTTTGTACAACTTAATTAACATGGTGTTAATAAACACGGAACGTGTGAAGCACCATATTATAGGCGAATTTAAAGTTTTGCGGGATTCTCGCAGAAATATTATAAAACAGAGAGGAAAACCAAGATGAAGAAGATTCTTGCTATCGTGCTTTGTCTGGTGATGGTCCTCGGCGTAGTTGGCTGCCAGTCCAATACTCCCGCCGATACCGATGAACCCAAGCAGACAAACGATAACAACACACCCGCTAACACCGATGCTCCTCAGACATCCGGTGAGCCGGCAGAGGAAAGCCCCTATGTAGAGGACGCTACCTTCCGCTATCTGTATCCTTCGGAGATCTCCACGCTGAACTATCTGGCGACGAGCTCCACCGTAGACTTCAAGCCCGCGTCCAACTTTGTTGACACGCTGATAGAGTATGACCAGTACGGCGTTGTGAAGCCCTGCCTTGCGACCAGCTGGGAAACCTCTGACGACGGTCTCGTTTGGACATTCCATCTGCGCGAAGGCGTGAAGTGGTATGACTGCGAGCTGAACGAGTATGCCGACGTTACCGCCGACGACTTCGTTTACGGCGCCGAGTGGATACTGACCCCCGCCAACGAATCCGACAACGTGGATACCCTTGCAAACGTTATAGTGAACGCCAAGGAATACTTTGACGGCACCGTGACCGACTTTGCAGAGGTTGGTGTAAAGGCCCTTGACGATCATACCCTCCAGTACACCCTGAAGGACACCTGCCCGTACTTCCTGTCCATGATGACCTATGTTGCCTTCATGCCCGCCAACAGGCAGTTTGTTGAAGAATGCGGCGAATACTACGGCACTTCCAACGATACCCTGCTTTATAATGGCGCATACTACTGCACCAGCTGGGAACCACAGAACGAACTGGTGATGGAGCGCAATGACAATTATTGGGATGCCGAGAATGTATCCATAAAGACCGTTTACGGCAAGTACAACGCCGAAGCCGAAGCGCTTGCGCCTGAAATGTATCTGCGCGGCGAGATCGACGAAGCCACTATCCCCGTAGAAATACTGGACAGCTGGATGAACGATCCCGAAAAGCAGAACATCGTCCGCCCGAACCGTCCCACTTACGATGCAATGTGGTGGTTCTTCGATTTCGATCCCCATATGGACGAAACCTATGACAACGATGCGTTTAAGACCGCCGTTAACAACCGCGCCTTCCGTCTTTCCATTGTTTATGGTATAGACCGCGTTAAGGCCATGAGCTGCTACGATCCTTACAGCCCGGAAGAATACCTGATGAACACCATCACTCCTCCGAACTTCGTTGCAGTAGACGGTAAGGATTACACCATGACCGGCGAACTTGAGGCCGTTACCGAACAGAACTGGTTCCAGCCCGAAACCGCTCTCCAGTACAAGGAACAGGCCATGGCAGAACTGAGCGCGCAGGGCATGACCTTCCCGCTCGTGTTCCCGTATTACTATCGCGTAGACCAGGCTAACCAGGATCTGGTTGCCCAGGTAATCGAGCAGCAGCTCGAAGAGCTCCTTGGTAAGGACTATATCGACATCGTTCCCGTTGCCGGTCCTGCCAACAACTACAACTCCGAAGTCCGTAACGCCGGCAAGTATGGCCTTATGGAAGAAGGTTGGGGTCCTGACTTTGCGGATCCTGTGACCTATGCCGATCCTTGGGGTCTCAGCTGGAGCTACAACAACCGTTCCATGTGCACTCAGGAAGAGTACCTGACCGGTTATGTTTACACTCAGGAAGACTATGACAACGGCGTTATAGACGATGCCGACTATGTTGGCGCACAGCAGCAGATATACGACAAGATGGTTCAGGAAGCTACCGCCGAGAAGGTAGACCTGGCCAAGCGTTATGAACTGTTTGCCAAGGCCGAAGCGTGGCTGATAAACGAAGGTATCGTTATACCGTTCCGTGTATTCTCCAACGGCTACGTTGCCAGCAAGCTGACCGTGTTTGATGGCGAATATTCCTCATTCGGCGTGTCCATCTGGCGCTACAAGGGCAAGCATGTCCTTAAGGAAGCCATGAGCCTGACTGATTATCAGGAACAGTTTGCACAGTGGAAGCTTGACCGCGAGGCTGCTCTTGCCGCGGCAGAATAAGACCGAATCATAAACCATATCGCGGGGGCGTGGGGTGTTTTCGCCTCATGCCTCCCGCTGCTTTACGCCATTCTTAGAAAGGAGCCGCTGCTTGCTCACCTTAGCGGCACGCGGATGATGCCCCATGTTGGAATATATCCTCAAGCGCACGGCGGGCGCGATAATATCGCTGTTCGTCGTAATAACGCTGATATTCGTATTGCTGCGCCTTATGCCGATGGAAGGCTACTTCGGTGCGGAGTACGATAAACTTAGCGAAGAAGTTCGCGCAAGTATGCTGGCAGAAAAAGGGCTGGATCAGCCGATATATGTCCAGCTGTTCAATTTCTATAAAAGCCTGTTTCAGGGCGACCTTGGTAAATCCTGGATATATCGCCCGAATTACCCCATAGTAAAAATACTAGAAAAGAAAATACCTTATTCGCTTAAAATAGGCGTTATATCAATGATATTCTCGCTTATAGTAGGCATACCTCTCGGCGCCGTGATGGCGCGTTTCAAAGGAAAATTTACGGATAAGCTCGGCACGGCGTTCATTGCCATTGTCGAGGCGCTCCCTACGGCTGTGTTGATGCTGTTTTTGCAGCTGTTTTTTTCAAGCTGGTTCAATCTATCGCTGCTGTTTGACAAAAACAACTATGCCACATGGGTGCTGCCGATATTCTCCATATCGCTGCTGAGCATATGCTCATACGCGATGTGGATGCGCCGCTATATGATAGATAATATAAACATGGACTATGTAAAGCTTGCGCGCGCAAAGGGCGTGAGCGGGAGCAGAATAATGTTCCGCCATGTATTTAAAAACGCATTCGTGCCTATGGCGCAGTTCCTGCCCGGTTCGGTGCTTTCAACAATAATCGGTTCAATATATATTGAGCACCTTTATTCCATACCCGGAACCGGCAGCCTGCTGATAGACGTTATACAGCTTCAGGACAATACAATGGTTCAGGCGCTGGTGCTTATATATGCAGCGATAGGCATTGCCGGAATGTTCCTTGGTGACGTGCTGATGGCGCTCATTGATCCGCGCATAAGCTTCGCAAAGAAAGGAGACGACCGTTAAAATGGCAGATAAGAAGAAAAAACTCCTTTTCAACAGGCAGATGCGCCGCATAGACGAACTGGATCAGCACATACAGGAAGGCCTTGCGCTGGAGCAGGCGGATAAAGAACTGCCTATGTATGATGCGGCGGATTATACCGCCGAGCAGATAGCCGCAATAGACCCCAAATGGTTTGAACTGCATGGCTTTAACGAGCAGGATGCCGAGCGCACGGCATATTCAAACTATTCATACTGGGCGAGCACGTTCAAAAACTTTTGGCGCAATAGGGCTGCACGCATATTGATAGTTGCGCTGATAGCGATAATTGCCTTCGCTTTCATTCAGCCGCTGCTGCCCAATCAGCATGACCCCGTTACAATAAACAATGACCCCGAAACCGGCATGCACCTTCGCAATCTTGCGCCGTGCAGCGAATACTGGTTCGGAACAAACGCAATAGGTCAGGACCTTTGGGCAAGGGTATGGGCCGGCACGCGCACGTCCATAATAATCGGCCTTGTGGTCGCGCTGAGCGATCTTATATTTGGCGTTATAATAGGCATGGCATGGGGTTACGTAAGGAGTCTTGATAAAGCGCTGACGGAGATATATAATGTAATAAGTAATATCCCGCAAACGCTTATATTGATCCTTGTAAGCTACATACTGCGCCCGAGCATGACCACCATAATCATATCCATGTGCATGGTTGGATGGATGGCCATGGCCCGCTTTATCCGCAATCAGGTCGTTATATTCCGCGACAGGGACTATAATCTGGCGTCCCGCTGCCTTGGCAGCAGCACGCTGAGGATAGTTATAAAGAACCTGCTGCCGCAGATGGTTTCGGTAATAATGCTGCAAACTTCGCTTGCAATTCCCGGCGCCATAGGCGATGAGGTATTCCTTACCTATATCGGCCTTGGTATACCCACATCCCAAGCTTCGCTGGGCAATCTGGTTGAAGCCGGCCGCGTACTGATGATGGACAGCACGTTGAGATATCAGCTTGTGTTCCCGGCGGCCGTTGTGGCGTTTATAACTATTGCGTTCTATATCATCGGCAATGCGTTCAGCGATGCGGCCGATCCTAAGAATCACGTTTAAGGAGGCGCAGCATGGAAAACTATTTGCAGAACAAAGAAGTTATTCTTTCCGTAAAAGACCTTAGTGTGCGCTTCAGCCTGAGAGGAAAAAGCCTGCACGCGATACGCGGCGTGAGTTTGGACGTATATAAGGGCGAAAGCCTAGCCATAGTTGGCGAGTCCGGCTCAGGCAAGTCGGTACTGACCAAGAATTTCATAGGCCTACTTGACAAAAACGGCACCATAGATAAGGGCGAGATACTTTTTGAAGGAATGGATCTGGCCAAGTTCAAAACGGAACGGGAATGGGCGAAAATACGCGGCAAGAAAATTGCCATGGTAATGCAGGATCCAATGACCAGCCTTAACCCGCTGAAAACGATAGGTTGGCAGATAAGCGAAGCACTTATATTGAATCGCGGCATGAACCACGCTCAGGCCAAGGCGGAAACGCTGAACATACTGAAGGACGTTGGCATATCGGAGCCTGAAAGGCGTTGCAAGCAGTATCCGCATGAGTTTTCGGGCGGCATGAGGCAAAGGGTGGTAATAGCAATAGCTGTTGCATGTTCGCCGGAAATACTGATATGCGATGAACCCACGACCGCGCTTGACGTTACGATACAGGCGCAGATACTTTCGCTTATAAAGGATCTGTGCCGCAAATACGGCATGACCACGATATACATTACGCATGACCTTGGCGTGGTAGCCAACGTGGCGGACAGGATAGCCGTTATGTATGCCGGCGACATAGTTGAAGTGGGTACGAGCGAAGAAGTGTTCTTCGATCCCAAGCATCCGTATACATGGGCGCTTATGTCAAGCCTTCCGCAGCTTGGCGAAAAGGGTCATGAGCTTTACTCCATCAAGGGTACGCCGCCCAAACTTTTCGGCGTGATACGCGGCGATGCATTCGCCCCGCGTAATCCGCAGGCGCTGAAGATAGACTACATGGTGCGTCCGCCGTATTTTGAGGTTTCACCCACGCATAAGGCACGCACCTGGCTGCTCGATCCGCGCGCACCAAAGATCGACCCTCCCGAATGCCTGAAGCGGCTGAAGGAACTTGAAAATATAGAAAGCGGTGATATGGATGAGTAACGAAAACGTGGTGATAAAAACGCCGCTTCTCAGCGTGAGGAATATGGATGTCACCTTCGGCAAGGGCAAGAATGCGTTCAAGGCCGTAAACGACGTAAGCTTTGATGTATATCGCGGCGAAACGTTTGGCCTGGTTGGTGAATCAGGCTCCGGCAAAACCACGATAGGCCGCGCCATAATACGCATAAACAAGCTTTCCGCGGGCGAAGTGATATACGATGGCAAGCGTATATCAGGCCAGATAGACCACGAGACTGACCGCGAGGTGATAAAGAATATCCAAATGATATTCCAGGATCCTATGGCCAGCCTTAACGAACGCGCAAAGGTTGACTATATTGTGAGCGAAGGGCTTACCAACATAAGGCATGACCTGAGCCGCGAGGAGATAGAGGAACGCGTGGCAAAGGCGCTGCTGGACGTTGGCCTGCTGCCTGAATTTGCAAGCCGCTTCCCGCATGAATTTTCCGGCGGACAGCGCCAGCGCATAGGCATAGCACGCTGCCTTGTTATGGACCCTGAGTTTATAATAGCGGACGAGCCCATAAGCGCGCTGGATGTATCCATACGCGCACAGGTGCTGAACCTTATGAGCAAGCTGCAGCAGGAACGCGGGCTGACGTATCTGTTCATAGCGCACGATCTTAGCGTTATGCGCTTCATATGCAACAGAATAGCCGTTATACACAAGGGCGTTATAGTTGAACTTGCTGAGACGGAGGAACTGTTCAAGCATCCGCTGCATCCGTATACGCGCGTTTTGCTTTCCGCTGTGCCGGTACCAAATCCGCATGTTGAGCAGAAGAAAAAGGTGCTTGTATACGATCCGTCATGCCATAACTATTCGGCAAACGAACGGCCTATATGGACGGAGATCGCCCCGGGGCATTTTGTCCGCGGCAGCGAAAGGGAACTGACCGCTTACAGGGAAAAGCTTGAGAAGCGGTAATATAACGGAGGAATAGGAAATGTATCAGACGGCGCCAAAGTCGCAAGCCGACCTGAAATTTCATAATCTAAAGCTGGTGTTCGATCTGGTCAAACAGGAAGGGCCTATTTCGCGTGCATCGCTTGCAAAGCGTACCGGGCTGAGCCCGACCAGCATGACGCGCATAGTGAACGTGCTGAAACGCATAGGGCTTATATCCGAACATTCCGTCGCGCAGGCGGGCGTTGCGGGCAGGCCGAGCACGCTGCTTGAAATATGCGCCGATGCGGCGTATTGCCTATGCGTTGACGCTATGCCGAACGTAAGCAAGGTAACGCTTGTTGATATGGCGACCAAGCAGGCGGTATACCGCGAGCTGGTCACCGTCAGCGGCACGTCATTTGAAACCGTTGCGGATGAGTTGAATGCAATGCTTGGCGAAATGTGCAGAGATGCGGGCATAACGCGGGACAGGATAGCGTGCTGCGGCATGAGCATATCTGGCCACGTTTTAAGGAATGGCTACATAGCAGCATCGAGCCAGATGCAGTGGGCGGACATAGACGGCGTAGGAATACTTGAAAGGGCGCTGGACATGCCGGCAATAGTTGAGAACGACTGTAAGGCGGCATTGCTTGGCGAACAATATCTGTTTTCCTGTGCGGGCGAAAGCACGGCAAATATGGCGTATGTTAAGTTTGGCTGGGCAGGCGTTGGCAGCGCGGCAATGGTGGACGGTATGCTGCTGCGCGGCAGCCGTAACGCCGCGGGCGAAATCGGCCATTTTAATTCGCAGCTTGAAGGCCTTTCGGGGGATAGGTGCGAATTCAAAGGCTGCTTTGAACATACGATAAGCGAATCCGCCGTGATAGAGCATGCGCGGTCAATAAATCCAGCATGCGCATCACTTGCGGGCGTAAATGAAGCCATCGCAAACGGAGATGAGCGGATAATTAAGCTGATGAACGACATATGTGAATATATAGCCATAGCCGTGAGTGACATTTCCTGCGCATATAATTCGGATAGGATAATACTTAGCGGCAACATAATAACCAACCTTGCCGACTGCTATCAAAATGTGCTGCGTTATGTTGAAAGGCGGCTTACGCGTTCCGTGCAGCCTAATTTGCAGGTATGCTTATCCAAAATGGGCACGAATGCAAGCCTGTATGGCATGAGCTGCCTGGCAGTAGAAGAAACGATAAAGCGCCTTTTGAGCAACGATACGGGATTTTAACATATGAAACTGATTGAGACAAAGAATTACGATGAACTTAGCCGCGTGGCTGCCGATATGCTGATAAGCGAAATAAAGGCAAAGCCGGACTGCGTGCTGGGCCTGGCAACGGGCAGCACGCCCATAGGCACTTATGATAAGCTTATTGAAGCATATAAGTCCAACGAGGTATCCTTTGCCAAAGTAAAGAGCATAAACCTTGACGAATACGTTGGCATAAGCTGGTTGAACACGGAAAGCTACAGATATTTTATGAATGAGCATCTGTTTGACCATGTGGATATAGACAAGACGAATACGCATGTGCCAAACGGCTTGGCAGGAGATCTTGACGAAGAATGTGTGCGCTATGATGCGCTGTATGACCGGATTGGTCCCGCTGATATACAGGTGCTTGGCATTGGCCTGAACGGGCACATTGGCTTCAATGAACCCGGCACTTCGCTCAGCGCGCCAACGCACATAGTTAAGCTAAGCGACAGTACACGCCAAGCAAACAGTCGAAATTTCACATCGCTTGACGCCGTACCGTATAAAGCGATAACGCTTGGCATGGCCGGAATAATGAAGGCGAAGAAGATAGTGCTGCTGGCATCGGGTCCGGCAAAGCGGGACGCGATAGAAAAAACCGTGTTTGGCGAAGTTGACCCGCATGTCCCTGCAAGTTTTTTGCAGCTGCATACGGACGTTACGATAATTTGCGATTTTGCATTGACAAATAAAAAGGAGTAATCATATGAAAAAAGAGAAGCGCATATTGAGCATAGGCGCCCATCCGGACGATGCGGATACCTATTGCGGCGGCCTGCTTTCCAAACTGCGCGACAAGGGCTGGCAGGTGCGTTTGCTTTCCGTTACGGATGGAAGTGCGGGCACATATCACGCCGAAGTAACAAGGGAAGAACTCAAACTTCAGCGCCGCAGCGAGGCTGCCGCGAGCGGAAGGCTGCTTGGCGGCCGTTACGACGTGCTGGATTATCCCGACGGGCAGCTTCAGGTTACGCTTGAAGCGCGTGAGCACCTTATCCGCTATATTCGCACGTTTGCGCCGGACGTTATACTGACCAACCGCACCAATGACTACCATGCGGACCATAGGAACGTCTCCCTGCTGGTTCAGGATGCGTCTTTCCTGCTTACGGTGCCCAAAATTTGCCCGGATACACCGTATCTTGAGGATACTCCGGCCATACTTTTCTGGGGCGATGATTTCATGAAGCCCTATCCGCATCAGCCGGACATTATTGTGCCGCTGGCGGATGAAAGAATGGATCTGAAGGTTAAGCTTGCAAGCTGCCACGAATGCCAGTATTTTGACTGGATGTATTGGCCGCACCATACCGAGCGCATAGAATGGCCGCGCGAAAAGCAGGTGGCAATGCTGAGCGAGCGTTATCATGCAGGCAGCCAGGCCGAGGCTGACCGCCTGCGCGGCAAGCTTACCGATCTTTACGGCGTTGAATCCGCCGCGAAGATTCGCAATGTTGAAACCTATGAGGTAAGCGAATACAGCGGACCCATAGACGAAGAATTCCTGACAATAGCAAAAAGCGTAGAATAAACCCTCTCCTTAAACAATGCGCAGAAGCCGCCGAGAAATTGGCGGCTTTTTGCGCAATAATAACGTCGATTCTTCGCAAAACACGGCTTGACTAAATTGTCTGCTTGGGCTATATTCATCGTAAATACAAAATGATGGAGGCGTAATATGAGCAAAAAGTTAGTTGCATATTTTTCGGCCAGCGGAGTTACCGCATCCCTTGCCAAGAATTTGGCGGCGGCGATAGGTGCGGATCTTTTTGAAATAGAGCCCGTGATCAGATATGGCAAGGCAGATCTTGACTGGACGAACAAAAAGTCCAGAAGTTCGGTTGAAATGAACGATAAGTCGTCCCGCCCCGCTGTGGCAAAAAAGCTTGGCAACATGAGTGAATACGATGAAGTATTCGTGGGATTCCCCATATGGTGGTACATCGCACCCACTATAGTGAATACCTTCCTTGAAGGTTACGACCTTGCGGGCAAGACAATAATTCCGTTTGCTACATCAGGCGGCAGCGGCATGGGCGAAACCAATGAATACCTTGCAAATAGCTGCAAGGGTGCAAAGCTTGTTGAGGGCAAGGTTCTCCGCCGCAATGCCTGCGCAGATGAACTGAAAAAGTGGGCGGATGAAGTTGTGAAATAATGATTGCAGCGCCGAATCGATCAAATGGCTGATGCGGCGCTGTGTTTTATTTGAGGGTGGCATAGCTATGTTTTTTGAACGTACGTGTGAAATAATAGGTGAATTAAAGGCAGATAAAGCTATTTCAGATGACGTGGCAACACATGCCATGGAGATTTTGTCATGGAACACAGATGCCGAAAACAGTGTTAAAACGCTTGAAAGATTTATGTTTTTTCTTCAGCACCATGCAGAGGATGAAAATAAAATCTGGGAAAACATAGTTATGGAAATCCCGTATGAAGTGCTTTCTGATGAGGTCATTACTCATTTGTATCGCAATCATATTGCTGATATTGAGCTTGCGCATTTACCATTATCAGATAAGTGGCTTAGGAAGTATTCAAAGTACGATGATGAGGCGGCTATAAATCTGGGCAAAAGAATGTATTCTGATGGGCGATATTCGGCGCTTACTTTTTTTGAGTTTTTGTCGGAATACCGGAACAATGGCCGCGTGCTTGAAATACTGCTGCGTAGTTCAATGGTAGACTTTGCTAAGGCTAATGCTCTAATGATGATATGCGATGCATCAAATGACGAATATATAAAAGGATTATCGGAAAACGTAAGGAAATATGTTCAGATAAGCTTTACTACGGACATTGAACTAATTGAGAAAATGTATTCGGAATGGCATGATTCAAACGTTCTGATGGCTATTTCACAGAATACTAATACACCTGAGTCGATATTAAACGAACTTACTAACCTTAGAAAAACGAAAGATGCATCAACCATTAGGGTGAACGCAGCAAATACGTTGAGAATAAAGAGGGTACTGCAAAAGAGAATGGATGGAAGATAGGACATGTACCAAATACTAAAGCAGGCTTATGAACAGGGTATGGTAATTTCGGTATATATAGCGGATCGATTACATCACATGCGAATATAAGGAATATCATGAAGATGAAGAATAAATGAATGTGAAGGGTCAATTTTGATTATTTGACCCTTCAGTATGCTGTCTACTTCAACTTCTGCACGCCGTTTACATCTATCATGGTGTCTCCGGTAAGGAGCAGTTCGCTCACCGTCACAAACTCATAGCCTTGCTCCTGTGCGGTTTTAATGAGCGTAGGCAGGTATTCCTTTATCTTGTAGCCATTGTTGTGGCAAAGTATTATGCAGCCCGGATGCAACTTGGGTATCACGGTATCGAGTATCGTCTTTGCGCTGCGCTCTTCTTTCCAGTCTATGGTATCACTGGTGGATGCAGGATGGAACAAGGCAAAAAGTGCCGAAAAATGGGCGATTTTTGATTGCTAAAAAGGCTGTAGTTATAAAAATAACAAAGTACAAATGTTCGAATAGGATTAATTTAGCCATAATTAAGAATATCAGACTATGATAAGAATAAGTATGTTTATTTTCTTTACTTAAAAGGTTGAGACATTTTATAAAGTATGATAAAATAAGACAACAAAAAGCATGATATATGCTTTTTACGCCGAATGGACTATTGTGCAAAATGCACAAATAAACATACTTTGCCATATGAGAGCATTCGGCGCATAGACCGACCGCTTGGCTCGACGCGCCATTGCACGCGGGCAGTAAGCCGCCGGGAAATAGAAAGCGAGCAGCTGTAGTTCATGACTACGGTTGCCGAAGGCATATCTAAACGAGCCTTTACAAAATAAACCCACAGAACAAACAGAACTACCATTGATCTGCGGAATAAACGTCGCGGGCTTTTGCAGCACTTATAGGAGTTTTTAATGCTGACGGACAAACAATGCAGTATAATTAACAGGCACTTGACGGAGAACGTTGAGCCGCGCAAGGTAGCGGCGTATCTCTGCCTGAATATGGGCCTGCTGCTTGGCGAGGTCACCGCGCTGCGCCGTCAGGATATAGACATTGATACGGGAGTGTTGCATATACGCAACGTTGCAGGGCGCGGGGAAGGCGGAACGGCGTCTGACCCGGTGGAGCTTATCCCATCGGACGCGCCGCGCGATTTGCCCATGCCGCAGAGCGTTAAGCAATTCATTGCGGATAACATCGGCCTGTATCATAGCAATGATAGCTTCATTATGAGCGGTGAAGAAACATTGCCGCCGTTCAGGCTTATGCAGGTGTTGCTCAGCACTATGAACGAAAGGTATCATATTGCGGACAAGCTTTCATCTATGGAGCTTCGCTATGCGTTCATAAGGCAAAAGCTTGAAGCGGGCGTGGATATGTACAGCCTTTGTACATATCTCGGGCAGAACAAGCGTCCGGACGTGATAGTAAAGCGTTTTGCACAGTACTGCCGCGCTGATTTAGCATCCGTTGTGTGCTCAAAAACAAAGAGCGTGGAACAGCCGCAGAATACGCCGAAGCATATGAATCTGCTAATACTCGGCGCAGGCGGACAGGGGCAGGTAGTACGCGAAACAGCCGAAGCAATAGGCGTGTTTGAGAAGATAGCGTTCCTTGATGATAACACGGCTCTGCCCGGCGTGCTGGACACGCTTGGCAACTGCAAAAAGCACCTTAATGAATATCCGATGGCGTTCGTGGCGATAGGCAACAATGCGCTGCGCCGCAAGTTGACGGAGCAGTTGCAGGCGGCAGGCTTTATCGTGCCCGTGCTGAAACACCCCACGGCGACAATCAGCCCAGCCGTTGAGGCCGGCGCAGGAACGATTTTTGAAGCAAAAACCATAGTCAGCCCCGCCGTGAAGATAGGAAAAGGCGTTATACTCGCCAGCGCATCGATAGTTGAGCATGGCGCGGTGATCGGCGATTACAGTCTGGTTGAAGCCGGAACGATAATCCGCAAAGGCGCGGTCGTGAAGGCGGGGGTGAGGGTGAATAACGTAAATGCTAATGAGATAGACGGAAGCCATTTCAGGGAAGGAGAAAGAAATGGGTAGACGACTTTTGCTTGCCAGCCCGCATATGTCGGACGAAGGATTTGAGCTTGAATACGTTCACGATGCATTCAATAAGAACTGGATAGCGCCGCTGGGGGAAAACGTGAACGGCTTTGAAGCCGATATGGCGCAATATATCGGTGCGGAGCATACTGTTGCGCTGTCGTCGGGTACGGCGGCAATACATTTGGCAATGATAATGCTTGGCATTGGCGCAGGGGACACCGTGTTTTGCCAAAGTCTTACGTTTTCGGCATCAGCTAACCCCATAGCATATCTTGGTGCAAAGCCTGTTTTCATCGATTCTGAGCGCGAAACATGGAACATGGATCCGCTTGCGCTGAAGAAGGCGTTTGAACTTTACGGCAAGCCTAAGGCTGTCGTGATAGTGCACCTGTACGGCAACCCAGCAAAGCTTGATGAGATAGCAGCCATATGCGCCGAGCATGACGTGCCGCTTATTGAAGATGCAGCGGAGGCGCTCGGTTCAGAATACAATGGGCAGAAGTGCGGCACGTTTGGTCGCTTTGGCGCGCTGTCATTTAATGGGAACAAGATAATAACCACATCAGGCGGCGGCATGCTGCTGTGCGAACGCGAGAACGAGGCTAAGCATGCGCTGAAGCTTGCCACGCAGGCGCGCGAGAATGCGCCGTGGTATCAGCATGAGGAAATAGGCTACAACTACCGCATGAGCAACATTTCCGCAGGCATTGGCCGCGGACAGATGAAGGTACTGCCGCTGCGTGTGGAGCAGAAGCGCGCCATATACGAGCGGTACTGTGAAGGGCTGAAAGGTTTGCCTATAACAATGCAGCCTGAGCTTGACTGTGCAAAGCCGAACCGCTGGCTTTCGACTTTGCTTATGGACAAGGACTGCGGAATCACACCGATGGATGTGCTGAAGCACATTGCGGAGCATGACATGGAAGGTAGGCATCTCTGGAAGCCGATGAACCTGCAGCCCGTGTTTGCATCCGCGCCGTTTGTTAAGGTTAATGAAGAAGCGGTGTGCGATGATTTGTTTGCGCGCGGCGTATGCTTGCCGAGCGACACGAAGATGAGCATGGACAATGTTGACCGCGTGTGCGCTGCCATACGGGAGATGTTCTGATGCAGCACAGGGCCGGATTCTATGAAAAATACATAAAGCGACTGCTGGATATAGTGCTGAGCGGTGCAGCATTGGTGATACTGTCGCCGGTGCTGCTCATAACGGCTGTATTGGTGCGCATAAAGCTTGGCAGTCCGGTCATATTCACGCAGGAGCGCCCGGGCAAGGATGAGAAGGTGTTCAAACTGCATAAGTTCCGCAGTATGACCGATGCGCGGGACGAAAACGGCAATCTGCTGCCGGATAAGGATCGGCTGACGGGCTTTGGGAAGAAGCTGCGCTCTCTGAGCATCGACGAGCTGCCGGAGCTGTGGGATATCTTCCGCGGAAAGATGAGCATCGTGGGGCCAAGACCGTTGCTGGTGAAGTACCTGCCATATTACACCGATGAGGAACGGCATCGTCATGACGTGCGCCCTGGGCTTACCGGATTGGCTCAGGTAAATGGAAGAAATGACTTGAGCTGGGAGCAGAAGTTTAAGTATGATTTGGAGTATGTGCAGCACATAAGTTTCTGCGAGGATATCAAAATCATGTTTAGCACCGTTGGCAAAGTGCTGAATAAGTCAGGTGTGCAAGTCGATACCCGAAGCGGCGAAGGAAACCTTGCGAGGATCAGGAGCCGCACTGGTGAAAAAGTGGAGTGATTACTATGCGTATTTTGATTTTGAGCTGTGGAACGAGAAATAAGGTCGTTCGGTATTTCAAGGATGCTGTCGGCGCTCAGGGGAAAGTGATTGCAACGGATTGCAGCCAGTACGCGCCTGCGCTTTATGATGCTGACTCGTATTATATTGTTCCACGAATGACCGAACCCGGGTATATTGATGAGATTATAACAATTTGCAAAAATGAATGCATCGACGGCGCTTTGTCACTGATTGACCCAGAGCTGTCACTTCTGGCGCAGTACAAGAAGGATTTTGAAGCCGTTGGTACGACGATTATTGGCTCATCCTATGAACTGTGTGAGATGGCACTGGACAAATGGGCAATGTATAACTGGCTGACAGAGCATGGCTACTACTGTGCAAAAACCTATGTGCAATTCTCGGCGTTTGAACAGGCATTGGCTAATGGCGAGGTTACATTTCCGGTTTTTGTAAAGCCTCGCTTTGGTAGCGCAAGTCTGCATATCTCCAAAGCAGAGGATGCGGAAACAGCGGAGTTCCTCTTTAAGCACCAGCCAAACATGATTGTTCAGGAGTTCCTGAACGGGCAAGAGATTGGCGCGGATGTTTACATTGATATGCTTTCCGGCTGTGTTGTTGCCGCCTTTACAAAGAATAAATTGGTAATGCGAGCCGGAGAGACGGATAAGGCAATCTCTTTTAAGGATGAAACGCTGTTTGCGCTGATTTCACGCTTTGTTGAAGAAAGCGGTTATCGTGCGCAGATCGATATGGATATCTTCAAAATCGGGGATGCGTATTATATTTCCGAGGTCAATCCGCGTTTTGGAGGCGGTTATCCGCACGCCTATGAATGCGGCGTAAAAACGCCGCAGATGATAGTGAATAACCTGAGCGGGCAGCAAAATGTTCCCTCCGTGGGGGAATATAGAAGCGATGTTGTTATGATGAAGTACAACGAGCTAAAAACACTTGCGTTGGATGAGGGACGATGAAAAAGCGAATTGCAATACTGGCCAATCACAGCGGCGGCCTTTACGATTTTCGCAAAGACTTGGTACGAGCGCTGCGCAACCACGGAGAAGTTATTGCTGTTGTACCTAAAAATGACAAATGGCAAGAACTGTGCTCAATTTTAGATAAGGCAATTGAGCTGTCACTTGACCGCCGAGGTATGAATCCCATACACGACTTTAGCTTGTTTTGCAAATATAGGCGGATGCTGCGCGAAGTAAAGCCGAATCTGGTTATCACTTACACCATAAAGCCAAATGTATATGGCGGGATTGCATGCCGCATGGCCGGAATACCATACGCAGCTAACATCACGGGCCTTGGCAGCGCGATAGAAAACGGTGGATTGCTTAGAAAGTTCATATTGATGCTGTATAAGCTGTCGCTAAAAGGCGCGAGGGTCGTATTCTTTGAAAACGCTGCTAACAGGGATGCGCTTGTTAACGCTGGCGTTGTGCCTCAAGGCAGAGACGTTGTGCTAAACGGCGCAGGTGTGAACCTGAACGATTATCCGTATCAGGAATATCCAAATGATGGCACGGTGCGCTTTTTGTTTGTTGGACGCATTATGAAGGAAAAAGGTGTAGATGAGTTCTTTGTGGCGGCGGAGCGCATGAAGAAGAATTATGGCAAACGGGTTGAATTCTGCATGGCCGGAATGTTTGAAGAGGCATACAAGCAGAAGATAGATGAACTGGTGAACGATGGAATAATTGAGTACCTTGGTTATCAAGCAAATATGAAGTCGCTCTATGGCGCTGCAAGCTGTGTGGTTCTTCCGTCTTATCATGAGGGAATGTCAAATGTACTGCTTGAGGCCGCTGCAACGGGCAGACCGCTTATAACCAGCGATATCCCCGGCTGCCGCGAGGCGGTAGGGGACGGCGTCAGCGGGTATATTTGCCCTGCGAAGGATGCTGATGCGTTGTATGACGCGATGCAGCGCTTTGTTGAACTTCCGGAGAGCTGGCGAGCAGAGATGGGCCGCAGAGGGCGAGAGCAGATGGAGCAAAGGTTCAGCAAAGCCGCCGTTGTGGCGGAAACCATCAAACACTTGGAGATTTGACATGCGCGATTTAGTCACCCTCATGCTCGTAACGATCGCCCTGGCATGGTGCGCGGATCATGTAACCGTAAAGCCGCTGAAGCCCGGTGAACGACATCGCATGATCTTCTGCACCCTATTGATCATCGTTCTGCTGGCAGGCTTTGCCGGCCTGCGGACGCGCTGTAATGATACAGGCGCATACCGGCATGGCTATGAGATGATCACGGAAAGCTCGTGGGAAGCATCTGATAAGAGCATCGGTGCAAATCCCCTGTTTAACTGGATAAATTATCAACTGCATATGCGCGGTGTATCCACACAGAATTATCTGATGTTCTGGGCGTTTCTCACGGTCGGCTGTTATATAGCTTTCGTACATAAATACTCAGCGGATTACCCCCTGACGATTTTTCTGCTCTTTACCACCGGCTGCTATACCTTTGCCTTTGCCGGCATCAAGCAGGCTGCGGCCGTCGGCATAGCGCTTATTGGTGTTATGTATGCACTGAAGAAAAAGTGGGTTCCGTATGTGGCCTTTATTGCAATTGCGACGCTTATACATCCGTATTCGCTTATGTACTTTATTGTGCCGTTTATGCAGTTTAAACCATGCGGGAAAAAGACGATAATGCTGCTCACGGTGGCAGTATTGGGCGGATTCTTCCTCAGGCCGCTTATTGGTACGGTTGTAAATATAACCAGCATGATGGGTGAGGAGTACACGGTTGAATCATTTACGCAGGAAGGCGTTAACATATTTCGCGTATTGGTCTGCAACGTGCCTACAGTGCTTGCCTTTATGTACCGCAAACAGCTATTTGCGGACAGTACAAACGAAGAGAACCTGATGGTAAATCTTGCCATGATAAACGGCGCAATAATGTTCGTCGGTCTTTTCGGCACGGCTAATTACTTTGCGCGTCTTGCGAACTATTTTCTTATATTCCAATCAATATCGCTTCCTTGGATGCTGAAGAAAATAGGCGGCAAGAATAGGCAGATTTTGACAGCACTTATGATAATGGGCTATCTTGGCTATTTCTATTATGCAAACATGATCGCAATACCGTTTGATCAAGATTTTGCGAGGATAAGCGTAGCGGAGTACTTTGAGCAGATGGGGAGGTAGAGATGGGGGAAACGCCTAAGGTAAGTATAATAGTTCCTATATATAATGTTGAGCAATACTTGCGGCAATGCTTGGATAGCTTAGTTAACCAGACATATAAGAACATAGAAATAGTATGTGTCGATGATGGATCGACGGACAACAGTGGAGAAATATTGAACCAATATGCAGAGTCTGATGCTCGAATTTCGGTGTTCCACGTGGAAAATGCAGGCGTTTCATCCGCGCGAAACAAAGCGTTTTCATATGCATCGGGCAAATACATCATGTATGTAGATGGCGATGACTGGATTGATGTATGCACTTGCGAAAAGGCGGTTTTTAAGGCAGAAGAGCATGCTGCTGACTTGGTGATGTGGCCCTATATTCGAGAATTTCCGAATCACAGTGCTCCGAAGGCCATTTTTTCAGAGGAAAAAAACTTTACTTCAGCGGAATGCCGAGAACTCCAACGTAGAATGATAGGCCTCTTGGGAACGGAACTTGCACTTCCTGAAAACGCAGATGCGCTTTGTACGGTGTGGGGAAAGCTCTACCTTCGTGAGCTTATTGCGCAAAACGACATTCGTTTTACAGATTTGCGGCGTATTGGAACTTATGAGGATGGGCTATTTAATCTCCACTATCTCTCGCATGTGAAAAACGCCATCTACATTCCTGACTATTTGAGCCATTACCGCAAAAATTCCGGGATGACCTCTAAGTATAGGAAAGAACTGGCAGTTCAATGGAAGAACCTGTTTTCCAATATGCGCAGTTACATTGAGCTGGAAAAGTGCGGCGGTGATTTTGACGCCGCACTCAACAACCGTATCAGCCTCAGCATTATCGGTCTGGGCTTAAATGCGCTGGCGCTTCCGAACCGTGAAGCCTTGAAGGAAATCCGAGGCATCCTGTCGGAGAGGGAATATCGTGCGGCAATCAAAACACTGCCAATGCGATATTTTCCCCCGCATTGGTGGGCATTTTTTGCCTGCTGTAAGCTGAACTTCGCGGCGGGAGTATTCTTCCTTTTGAAGTGCATGGAGAGGATAAAGAAATGAATGAGAATGTGAAACAGCAACCAATCCGCGTGCTGAATCTGTTTACCATTATGGATCGCGGCGGCGCGGAAACTATGGTGATGAATTATTATAGGCATATTGATCGCACAAAGATACAGTTTGACTTTCTTGTTCATAGAGAGCAGCGCGGAGCATATGATGAAGAGATAGAGAGCATGGGCGGCAAAATATACCGCATGTGTCCCGTTTATCCACAGAACTTTGCGCGATATAAGCGCGATCTGCATTCTTTTTTTCAGTCACACCCGGAATATAAGATTATACATTCCCATATGTCTGAACTGGGGTATTTTGTATTCCGTGAAGCTGAACGGCAAGGCGTCCCGGTACGAATTTGCCATGCACATAATGCACCGAATGGGTTCGATGCGAAAATGATCGTGCGTACCTATTTAAAAAAACGGATGATGCCATATCTGACGCACCTATTTATGTGCGGCGAAGCGTCCGGAAAGTGGCTTTACGGAGAGAAAAACAAAAGCCGTTTTCTTATGCTGAACAACGCTATCGATGCTGTTTCATATATTTACGACCTGTCAAAGCGTGAGGAAATGCGGCGACATCTCGGCCTTGCGGACGAACTGGTCATTGGCCATGTCGGTCGCTTTAACCCACAAAAGAATCATTCATTTCTTATAGATATCTTTGCTGCCTTGCTGAAAAAAGAACCGAACGCAGTTCTTCTTCTGGTCGGAGGCGGAGAAGATATGACAAAGATACAGGCGAAAGCGCAGATCATGGGTATTGCTGAGCATGTTCGCTTCTTGGGAGTGCGCAGCGACGTTGCAGACTTGATGCAAGCGATGGATGTATTCTTGTTCCCATCATTATACGAGGGCTTAGGAATTGCTTTAATTGAAGCGCAAACTGCTGGATTACCCTGCGTTGTTTCAGACACAATTCCGCATGAAGCATACTTGACAGACCTTGTCGATTCTGAGAGCTTGTCCGCTCCGGCAGAAAAGTGGGCAGAGAAGATTCTTGCGAAGCGAGCTATCCCCCGCACCGACCGTCGAGCAGAAATCGCCGCGCACGGCTTCGATATCACTACAGAAGCAGTAAAACTACAGGAGTTTTATTTGAAGGCTTATGAACAAAACTGCTGATTCCATCCTCACCATCTTCACCCCTGCCTACAATCGCGCACACACCCTGCCGCGCACCTATGAAAGTCTTTGCCGCCAGAGTTGTAAGGATTTTATCTGGCTGATCGTGGATGACGGCTCTACGGACAACACCGTTGAGTTGGTGCGCGATTGGCAAAGCCGCGACAACGGGTTTACAATTCAATACATCTATAAGGAAAATGGCGGTATGCACACTGCCCACAACGTAGCCTACGCCAATATCCACACGGAACTGAATACATGCATCGATTCTGACGATATGCTGGCAGACGGCGCGGTGGAGAAGATCCTGAGCAAGTGGGACGAGGTCAAAGGGGAGGGCTACGCCGGCATTGTCGGCCTTGATGCGGATTCCGACGGAAAAATCATAGGCAAAGGCTTTCCTGACGGACTATCCGAGACCACCATTTCCGGCTATTACGCGGCGGGTGGAGCCGGTGACAAAAAGCTGATCTATCGGACAGATGTCATCAACGCCTATCCCGAGTATCCGGTGTTTGAGGGCGAAAAATACGTCAGCCTTGCCTATAAGTATCTTTTGATTGATCAGGATTACAAGCTTGCGGTGCTGGACGAGGTGCTATGCAATGTAGAATACCAGCCGGACGGCTCCAGCAACAACATGCTCCGGCAGTATCTGCGAAACCCCAAGGGCTTTGCCTTCTGGCGCACGGTGAAGATGCAATACCCGGAGTCCTTCAAACGACTGGTGATGGACTGCATCCACTACTGCTCCAGCAGCCAGATTGCCGGGAATCGAAATTATATCAAGAAATCACCCCGCAAACTGCTGACGGTGCTCTGCACCCCGGCAGGATGGGCGCTTACTTGGTGGATAAGGAGGAGGGCAAAATAGATGTTGATAGAAGAAGGCAAGTTGGATAATTCGCAGGCAGACAGGCAACAATAATTGTACCTGTTTATAACACGGGAAAGTATAAGCTGACAAAGTGCATTAAATCTATAACAGCGCAGACATATACAGACTTCCTACTTGTGTTGGTGGATGATGGCTCTACCGATGATAGCGGGCGAGTGTGCGATATGCTTGTTAAAAATGATTCTCGAATCAAAGTAATTCATCAAGTGAATAAGGGGAGCGTTGAAGCCAGAAAGACGGGCGTTTTCTCGGATGAAGCGCAAGCGGCAAAATACATCTGTTTTTGCGATTCGGATGATACTATGCCCAAGGATGCGCTTGAAAAGCTGATAACAGTCGCAGAGAAAGAGCAGGCGGATTGCGTTTGCGGCCAAACGCGTCGCATATATCGCGGCATAACATTGCCGCAAAGGTTTATACCGCCATGCTTTGCAATAGACGAGCCAAAAGTATATACAAACGAGGAGATAAATTCGAATTTATATATAAGCTGCTTCGGTATCAGCAATTATCCTGTAAGTTTGTATGCCAAGCTATACAGAACTGAATTGATAACACAGGCATCCAACTATGATGCGGTTGTTAAATTTATGGGGGAAGACCTAAGCGTTACACTCAGATTGCTACCGGAAACGCATAAGCTGGTGATTATTCCGGACATCGTATATAACTATCGAATAGGCGGGGGAACATCGAAATTTATGCCATATATGTTGGATGATTTCCTTGCGCTGTATCGAATGAAGAAGCAAATGGCAATAGAGCATCCAATGCCGCAAAACGCAGAGTATTATATGGCAATAGAAATGAAAAACATTGTACTCGCATGGCTTGAAATGTGCATGACACAAGGAAGATTTTCGACTGAGCATATGCACGAAGAAATAAAGCGCGTTTGCAATCTGCCGGAAGTGCAGGATGCAGTAGGGCAGAAAGAATACGCTGAACGTGAAACAGGTGGAATGCGCAGGGCTTTAGAAGAATGCGATATTCAATTTATAATGAACTTGGTTCAAAATCGAATAGAAAAAAACCGTGTTAGGTCGATGATTAAGAAATTATTAAGGTAGATATGAAACCATCCATTCTCATCTTCTCACAGGCTATGGAGCTTGGCGGCGTGGAGCGCAGCTTGCTGGGGCTTCTCGACGCCAACGACTATGACCGCTACGACGTTGACCTCTTTCTGATGCGGCACAGCGGCGATCTGATGCCGTATCTGAATTCCAAAGCAAAGCTCCTGCCGGAAATTCCGCAGTATGCCTCTCTGGCCGTGCCTATGACATCGCTCGTCAAGAGCGGACAACTGGGCGTGCTGCGCGGGCGGCTGAGGGGAAAGCTTGCCGCGAGACGCTTTGACCGAAAGCATCCCGGCGAGAAACCGTCCATTGCAGCACTGACATATAGCCACAAGTACACACTGCACTCTATGCCGCAGATTTCGGACAAGGTCTATGACCTTGCCATCAGCTTTCTGACCCCGCACTATTTTGCGCGGGAGCGGGTAAAGGCAAAGAAGTACGCCGCCTGGATACATACCGACTACACGGCGCTGTCTTTCGACCGCACGGCAGAGCTTGTCATGTGGGAGGGTTATGATGTCATCTGCGGCGTGTCCGAGCGGGCGTCCGAGAGCTTTCAGACCGTCTTCCCGAAGCTGGCGCAGAAGGTTCGGACGGTGGAGAACATCCTGCCCCGAGAGCTGATGTGCAAGCAGGCGACAATGCCTCAGACCGATATGCCTGCGGGCGGCGGGATATCCCTGCTCTCCGTTGGCCGCTTCTGTGAGGCGAAAAACTTTGACAACGTGCCTGACATTTGCCGCCGTCTGGTGGCGGACGGCCTTGACGTGAAGTGGTATCTCATCGGCTATGGAGGTGATGAACCGCTGATTCGTCAGAAGATTGACGAGGCCGGGATGCAGGAGCGCGTCATTATCCTTGGCAAAAAGGACAACCCTTATCCCTATATGCGCACCTGTGACCTGTATGTGCAGCCCTCCCGCTACGAGGGCAAGGCCGTCACCGTGCGGGAGGCGCAGCTTCTTGGTAAGCCCGTCATCATCACGGACTACGCTACCTCCGGCAGTCAGCTTGAGGACGGCGTGGACGGCGTGATCGTTCCCATGGACAACGCGGGCTGTGCCGCCGGAATTGCCGCGCTGCTGCACGACCCTGTCCGTATGCAGCAGCTGTCTGAGAACTGCGCAAAGAGAGATTATACGAACAGCGCAGAAGTAGAGAAAATTTACACATTGATGGAGGACTGACCCGTGATCCCCAAAATCATCCACTACTGCTGGTTTGGCCGCGGCGAAAAGCCGGAGCTTGCCAAGAAGTGCGTCGCCAGCTGGAAGAAGTTCTGCCCGGATTTTGAGATTCGCGAGTGGAACGAGGATAACTGCGATTATCTCGCCATGCCCTTCATGGCGGAGGCGTATGCCGCGAAGAAGTACGCCTTCGTGTCCGATGTCATGCGCCTTGTCGTGCTGGAGCAGTACGGCGGTGTGTATTTCGATACCGACGTGGAGGTGCTGCGGGACATTTCGCCGCTGCTGATTGACGAGGGCTTCCTCGGCTTTGAGAACGAGCAATTTGTCAACAGTGGACAGGTGATGGCGGCCGTTCCGCATCAGCCTGTCGTACAGGCAATGATCGAGGAATATAAAAAGCTGCACTTCACCAACGCAGACGGAAGCCTGAACGCTGTAGGCTGCCCGCATCTCAATACGGATGTGATGGAGCGCTTTGGCCTTGTGCGCAACGGGCGGGAACAGATGGTTGCCGGGATTCACGTCTATCCGGCGGATTACTTCAATCCGCTGGACAGCGTGACGGGCAAGCTGACAAAAACGGAGAATACCTACTCGATCCACTGGTATTCCATGAGTTGGCTGCCGAAGCATAAGCAGATTAAAGCAAAATTTGGTCGATTATGGCGGAGGATTACGAAAAAGGTCAAATCATGAAAATTTGTACTATCACCTGTCACGATGTTTATAACGTTGGGGCATCCTTGCAGGCTTACGCCCTGCAAACCTATTTGAAGTCGCTGGGGCACGATGTGAAAATCATCGACTATAAGCCGGATTACCTGTCAAAGCACTTCCGGCTGGATATCATTGGCAATCCCAAGTACGATAAGCCATTTGTCCGTGAGGCGTATCTCTTGACTAAGCTTCCGGGACGGCTGCGTATACTGCCGAGGAAAAGGGCTTTTGACGGCTTTACGTCCAAGCACCTTGAACTGACCAGACGATATGCCTCCAATGAAGAACTAAAGGCTAATCCTCCTGAGGCGGATGTTTTCTTAGCCGGCAGCGACCAAATATGGAATCCTTTGTTCCCAAACGGGAAAGATCCGGCCTTCTATCTGGACTTTGTACAGCAAGGTATTCGAGCCTCATACGCGGCCAGTTTTGCAGTAGGTGAGTTTCCTCAAGAGCTGCGTGATGTTACAGCCAAGTATTTGGCTAAAATTGACTATATTGCCGTGCGCGAAAAGTCAGGACTTGCAGTACTTGATTCTATGGGGATACATAATGCTGAAACCGTGCTCGATCCCGTCTTTCTGTTAGATAGCGCGCATTGGCGTTCCATAGCAAAATCTCCTGCACATATAGATAAGCCATACCTTCTGGTATATGATTTTGATAATAGCTACGCCGTTAAAGCAATTGCGGAAAAGGTGGCTTCAGAGCATGGCTTGAAGATATATTCGGTATTTGATTTGCCATATGCGGAGCGTTGCTTCACATTATGCGGCCCAGAGGAGTTTTTAGGCTTGATACAAGGGGCATCATACGTACTATCAAACTCGTTCCACGCGACGGCATTCTCTGTAATATTCGAAAAAGAATTTGCTGTTGTAGAGCGCACAGAGAAGATAAATACACGTATGCGCGATTTTACGGCTATGCTGGGGCTGTCCGACCATATGATAAATACTGAAAAAGATATTCCTTATAATGCCGATTGGAACGAAGTTGAACGCCTGCTGTCTGATGAAATCATGCATTCAAAGGCGTATATTGATAAAGTTTTGAATGGCGAGGGAAGATGAAGAAAAAGATACTGTTTGTTATAAATTCAATGGGGTGCGGCGGGGCAGAGAAAAGCTTGCTGTCATTGCTATCATTATTAGATTATGACAGGTATGATGTAACGCTGCAAATGTTTAGACGTGGCGGCATGTTTGAAAACTTGATTCCGGCAGAAGTAAAAATACGCGAAGATCTTGATTATACTAAATTCTGCTCAAAAAGTCTGATGGAGCAGATGTTATCGTTCGATTTCAAACGTGTATGCGCCAGAATATGCACAAGTTTGTTCCTGCGTAAAAATGCAAAGGATGGCTATCCACTTCATGATGCACAGGCATATTGGAAACACTCCGGCAAAGCGTTTGACAAACTGGCCGAACAATATGATGCTGCCATAGCATGGGGGCAAGGAAATCCTACCCATTTTGTGGCAGAAAAGGTGGCTGCCGCGAAAAAATATGCATGGGTGAATGTTAATTATGAAGATGCTGGTCATAATAGAGATTTTGACAGAGGGATATATGCTGAATACAACGGAATAGTATGTGTCTCGGATAAACTGAAGGAAATGTTTATTCATGTATTTCCTGAATATGCAGATAGATGCTCGACTATTTTTGACATACAAAATGCGGCGCTTATTGAGAAAATGGCGCTGGAGAAGGTTGAACTGACGAAATATGGAACAACGCTTGTCACTGTAGGACGTCTTGTACCGCAAAAGGGTTACGATATTTCTGCAGAGGCGGCAAAGATATTGAAAGAGCGAGGGGTAGAGTTTCATTGGTATATTGTGGGCGATGGCGACAGGGAAAGTATCGAAGCTGATATTGTGCGCTATGGCATCGATGATTGCTTCACGTTGCTTGGCGCGAAAGCAAATCCGTATCCTTATATGAAGGCGGCAGATATATATGTTCAAACATCTAAGTTTGAAGGCTACTGCCTAACGCTTGCAGAAGCGCGTATGTTGAACATTCCTTGCGTAACAACGGCATTCGATGTTGTATATGACCAAATGATAGACGGAGAGAATGGGCTCGTGGTCGACATGAATGCGCAAGCAGTAGCTAATGGCATAGAACGGCTGATGAATGATGCAGACCTGAATGCGCACATAAAGGATTATCAGATGCGGGAGAAAAAAGGGAATATAGAAGAAATAGAGAAGTTTTATAGGTTGGTGGGGGAGTAAGATGCCAAAAAAGAAAAAAATCGCATTTGTGGCAAACTGCTGTATAGTTGGTGGTGTAGAGACCGCTCTTATAAATCTTTTAAACACAATTGACACCGAAAAATATGATGTTACATTATATACGAATTTTGCAGGTAATCCAGTTGTCAAGAATATTCCAGATTATGTCAAGTGCGTTAATTTAGATGAATATAATATAAAAAACGTTTATAACAGGTCACTTAAAGAGCGCAATTATCTCCTTGCATTATCGGTTATATGGAATTATATACGATTTATAATAGCAAGAGATGAATTTAATAAAACAGAGTGGCTTTATAAACATATTGCTTTTTGTGATACCGAGTACGATATAGTAATAGCATATAAATGGGGTCCATCCACAACTGCAATTGCAAAAAAATTAGTTAAAAGAAATCGTGCTATTTTGTGGATTCATGGAGAACTCCCGATGTTTAGAAGAACTTATGAATTAAATTTGTTTATGTTTGATAAGTGCTTTTGCACATCTGAATACATCAAAACATATTTTTCACAGCGCTGTCCATCGTTGAAAGATAAGACAGATATTTTTCATAATATTCTAGACGCGGAAGCCATTAGCAAAAAGGCTCAAGAGCCAGTCAATGATATTGATACTAATAGAAAATATGTATTGGTTACAGTAGGACGGCTTGGACAGGACAAGGGGCAAACTGTCATTCCGGAGACAGCCCGATTATTAGCCGATGCAGGAATTGATTTTGTGTGGTATCTTGTGGGAGACGGGCCGACACGCGATGCCGTTGAACATGGGATCAGGGCCTACAATATGGAAGATCATGTTTATCTGCTGGGCACAAAGGAAAACCCCTATCCATACATAAAAGCGTGTACGATTTATGTACAGACGTCTACCTCAGAAGGCTGGTGCTTGACAACACAGGAGGCTCGTATCCTGCGCAAACCGTGCATCGTAACGAACATTCCAGTCATGCATGAGCAGTTTGTCGATGGGGAGAACGGCATAATAGCAAAGGGGACAGATGCTGATTCATTATATCATGGCATAATGAGGCTGATAGAATCGGATGAACTAAGGAATAGGATAATTGATAATCTGTCAACTAAACCACAGGATGGAGCAAACGAAATACAAAAGCTATACGATTATATAGAAGGCAAATAATGCAAAATAGCAAAAAAGGCATTGCAAACATCATTACTTCTTTTCTGGGTCAAATCATAACGCTGGCACTTGGTATTATAATACCTCGCTTGGTGCTTGTTAACCTTGGCTCTGAAAGCAACGGCTTGATGACTTCGATAAATACGGTACTAACGTATGTGGCTTTGTTGGAGGCCGGCGTAGGTACAGCTTCACTGATGGCACTGTATACGCCTGTTGCATTGGATGACAAGCAGCGTATAAACTCAATACTTGCTGCTACGGATTCGTTCTACAAACGCTCGGGCAGATGGTATTTTATTGCAGTAGTCATGATGACTGTTGTATTCCCACTTTCAATCGAGTCGACCTTACCCACATGGCAGATAATGGCTGTAACGTTCCTTAGCGGTATGCCGGGCGTTATAAGTTATTATTTTCAGGGCAAGTATCAAATACTGCTTAGAGCAGAAGGAAAAAACTACGTACTTACAAACTTAAACACGATTATACATACAGCTACAAGTATAGCAAAAATAGTATTGCTTGTTAGCGGATGCGACATAGTTATGCTGCAATGTATGTATATGGTATTTAATCTAATCCAGGTCATATTTATAATGCTTTATATGAAGAAGCATTATGGCTGGATAGATTTGCATGTAAAGCCCGATTTTGAAGCAATAGCGCAGAGTAAAAATGTACTTGTACATCAGGTATCTGGCTTGGTTTTCAGTAACACGGATACGCTTATCTTAACATACTGCTGCGGACTTAAGATGGTAAGCGTATATTCAATGTATACTACGCTGTTTGGTATCATATCAACGACTATAGGCAACTTTAGTGGAATAAACTTCATAATGGGTCAATCCTATAATACAGATAGGCAGCGTTTCTTAAGGTTATTAGATACATATGAAATATTCAATATGACGTTAACATTTAGCTTATTTTGCATAGCTAATATATTCATACTACCATTTATGCAGCTATATACAAGCGGCGTATCCGATATAAGCTATATAGATAAATATTTACCGTATCTATTTATAGCAGTTCAGCTTCTATCAAATGGGCGTAATTCATCGTCATATGTTATAAACTACGCAGGTCATTTCCAGCAAACGCAGGGAAGATCAATTTTTGAGTCAATTATAAATATTGTTATATCTCTTGTATGTGTGTTTAAATTTGGCATCTATGGAGTATTGTTTGGCACAATAGCTGCACTGCTCTACCGTACTAACGATATGATCATCTACGCCAACAAGAAAATTCTCAACCGCAGCCCATGGAAAACATACAGACGCTGGCTGGTGAACCTTGGAATGTTTATAGCGTTTACGCTTATATCTAAGGTTGCATTTGCGCATGTGGTCCTTGACACATATCCACGAATAATTCTGTGGGCGACTATAAGCTGTGTTGTTGTAATACCTACATTCTTTGTAGTGGCAAGCTTATGCGACATAGAGACATATCGCTATGCAAAGGCGTTGTTGATGCCTTATCTGCATAAAGCATGGTGTAAACTTATGCACAAGCCGCAGGCTGATTAATAATGCTTCACTTCATATACACACAACCTCTTAGCAGAGTAATCATTATAATGGCAATAGCCATTGCTATATGGGGATATGCACGAACGAAGCTTTATGGAAAAAGATGGAACATTGCTAATGCACTACTGGCTTGCGGTATGGTGATGGCGATATTTTGTATAACCATAATGGGTCGTACGACCGGAGAGCGTACTCTTGTTTTGAAACCATTTGCATCGCTGGCAGCTGCGAGATCGCAAAGCGAAGCTTACCGCGAGCTCCTGATGAACATCTTTCTTTTCTTCCCATTTGGCTTGACGCTATCCAACGCGTTACCACAAAGCTGGGGGAGATGTCGGAGGATAGGCCTTACGGTGATAACAGGCTTATTGCTCAGCGTGGGCATTGAATATATACAGTATCGCTTTGCATTAGGCGTAGCTGAAACCGATGATGTGATCTGCAACACGATTGGCGCGTTTATCGGGTCAACTTCGCTGCTTATTGCTCACGGCATTGAAAAGTACAATGAAAAGACTATAAAGCATGACTCTAACAAAACCTGAAACACAATTCCTAAACATAGCCAAAGCAGCCATATCAGGCACAGAGATATCGACTGATGCCGTGGATTGGCCTGCAATATTCACGCTGTCCAACCAGCAGAAGCTGCTGCCTATAATATTCGAAGCGGTTAGGCAGACTGATGCTGCCAGGGAGAATCCCGCCCTGTTTGCCGCTGTTAAGCAGCAGGTCATAAGTCAGGTATTGAACCAAGTCGTCCGGTCGGCTGAATTTGAAGATTTATACAAAAGACTTCGCGTGGCAGGATTACATCCTGTCTTGGTGAAGGGCGCGCTATGCAGTCGCTTGTATCCGCTGAAAGATCACCGCATCAGCGCGGATGATGATATATATGTGCAGGATAGCAAGTTCTTAGATTGCCATGAACAATTGCTTGCGGAAGAGCTGACCACCGATACCCCGGCAGACGAGTTGCCCACGGCGGATGAGGTTTCTTACCTGAAGGAAGGTAGTCCGCTTTATATTGAGCTGCATCGTCACTTGTTCGACTCATCTGAAGATGCTCATGATGAACTAAATCATTTTTTTGCGGACATTCAGCCTATAGAGATGGCTGGATTCTTGGCCATGCCGCCACATGAGCATTTGCTTTATTTGATATTGCACGCCTATAAGCATTTTGTAAGTTGCGGCATTGGCTTGCGACAGTTCTGTGATATCGGCCTATGGGCGCAAGCATATCACGAGCAAATAGACTGGCAGAGGCTGTACGACCAGTGTGCCAGTGTCCACGCGGCCACGTTTGCCGCAGCGGCGTTCCGCATTGCCAGCGACTATCTGGGCATTGCCTTTGCCCTGCCCGCACCGTGGAAAGCTTCCATCGACGTAGAGCCGCTGCTGCACGATACCCTCTGCGGCGGTGTGTATGGCTCAAATGACTACACGCGGCTCCATTCTTCGACTGTGACGCTGAACGCTGTGAAGGCCAGTCGAGCAGGAGAAAAGAGCAGTGTACTGAGTTCAATCTTCCCTAAAAAAGAATACCTTGAGCGAAGGTACCCATACTTAAAAAAGCATCCGTATTTACTGCCGGTCGCATGGGTACAGCGCATCGCACACTACGCGGGTGAGAAGCAGACAAGCGCGGATAACAGCGCGGCAGGGTCGATTAAGCTCGCGAAAGAGCGTATTGAGCTGATGAAGATGTACGATATAATTGAGTGATTTTTATTGATAAATTACCATTAAAAGATGTAAAACAATAAGGAGGAAATATTGTGAGGAAAAGTAATTTTATATTTAACGTTCCCCGGAAATTAGTAAAAAGACACTATAACGATGAAAGTATTCTCCCGCAGTATAGAACTGAATTTATGCGAGATAGGGATAGAATTATGTATGCAACGGCGTTTCGTAGACTTTCCGGCAAAACACAGATATATACAGTTGGCAGTGATGATCATAGAAAGAATAGGCTCACACATACGCTTGAAGTTGCACAAATTGCGCGTACAGTTGCGGCGGCATTAGGCTTTAATTGTGATCTTGCTGAAGCAATAGCTCTTGGACATGATTTTGGGCATACTCCATTTGGCCATGCAGGTGAACAAATACTTCATGAGATTATGGTACCTAATTCATCTTATATAAAACAATCGCCCTTTTATCAGAAAAGTGCAGAAGATATAAAACATGAATTTGAACAAACGAAAAAGCATAATCTTGGCTTCATAGACTATGCATACGGATTTAAACACAATTTGCAAAGTGTTAGAGTTGCCGCATTACTTGAAGATAGCTATCGTAGTAAGGATGACAAGAACATTGGGCTGAATTTAACAAATTTTGCTCTCTATGGGATGATGACTCATTCTAATACTAAATATGATAAGCATGGTAACTATCCTAATTATCAAGAGAGATTCAGTCAGCAAATGAAAATGACTGGTAGTAATGAGTATGCATGGTCTTTTGAAGCATACATCGTACGCTGGGCCGATGACATCGCCCAGTGGCACCATGATCTTGAGGATGCAATGCGTGAAGGGGTTTTGCCGTTGAAAAAAATATGTGAAACAGTCAAGGAGTCTTTAGATAAGAGATTAGATAGTACAGATAGGAATAAATTGCGTGCAATTGAGGATACAACACTAATAGACAGAAAATGCATAGCGGAGCTTTCACATATTGTTGTTAATGTACTAGTTAACAATCTTATTGAAACATCTTCAGCAAATCTTAAAGTTCTACACGATGAAGCTAATGAAAAACGGATCAGAGAATCAGAAAAGATTTTTAAACATTATGGGGATATAGGCTTTAGCATAGAAAAGGATAATGTAATTAATGTCTCGGGTGAAATAAATACGGATGCATTTAAAGATGTTATAAAAGCCTCTGTACATCATTCTCGAAATGTTGAACGTATGAATGAAAAGGGAAAATATATTATTAGAAAACTATTTGAAGCTTATTATGCTCACCCACAACAGCTACCTGATGGTCCAATTTTGCATCTGCTAACTGAGATTGACAGTCCATCTCTATATTCAAATATAGATGAGGCAAGAAAAGCAGGTATAGGAGATGCTAGAACAAAGTTTGATAAGGTCATGAAAAATCCTTCGATTTATACTAAATGCCTATTAATGAGGCGCATATGTGATCATATTGCATCGATGACGGATAATTATGCAATTAAAGAGTATAATAATTTGTATGGCTAAAAGCCACTAAAAAGTGGGAGGATTGAAGCAAAGCAATACCAAGATGAACTGCGCTGATATTTGACGGGGTTACTTTGCGATAAGCCGGATAGGGCTCGAAAGCCTTATCTGGCTTTTTTATTCCCATTCATCAATACAATCCACATTCCCGGTCACATCTTTAACCCACTTATATAGCAGCTTACGCATACGACTGCTTGGCAGATACAGCCATATCTCTTGTCCGCAGCGCAGCCTGCTGCGCCATAGCCACTGAACCATAGTTGAGGTGGCAAGAGCATCATTATTAAACTGAATACCGTAAGACTTAAAGTAAGATACTATCTTGGGATTTGGAAAGATATTTATGAGGTAGGCCAGAGAGCAACAGTGACGGTAGGTATTGACGGCGCGAGCATTGTGCGGCACAAAGGATTGTGGACTTTGGAAGCTTTTCCTCCGCAGGGCATCTTTAAAAGTAGACGGAGCCGACCAGAAACGATAGTTGGCAGGCGCATCACATTTGTGCCTGAAGAAGTTGACGGTGTTGTTTGCTAACTTCCTTATAAGCTTAGGATCGGACTTACTGAACCAACTATGTGATAAGGCAAGTCTGTCATCGCCGATTGCATTCAACTTATGCCCGCTATATAAATGAATGGTGGGCAGCGTTATACGCGTCGCAACTCTTTTATCAGTAAATTCATAATTTAATCCATCGACATGCTGCACACCTATGTAGTCAATGGCTATATCATTAAGTTGACAATAACAGTACAGATACTGCCCCTCGAACATATACGTTAGAATAGTCACCGACTCAAAAGCCTCGAATACATCAATAGGCATCATCCACAAGAGGAGCTTGTCTTGGCTGTATGTCACATAGCCTCGCTCTATTTGCTGTCGCAGCTCTTGCCATTGCCCATTATAACGTTTGTCTTTCCAAGTAACCTGCGTAGTCTCGGGATCAATCTCAATAAAATCCGAAGCTAACAGTGATTTCACATCATTCTTATTGATATCAAGCAATTTCACCGTATCTACAACCTCGTCCAATATGAGATGATAATGCCCTTGCCTGATTAATTCTCGGGTATCTTCTGTATAGTAATAGAATAGGGCGTGCGTACTTGCTATGCAGGTGCCGGATCTCAGCAAACCATGCAGCGACTCCAGCTTACTGCCCTCAGCTGTCTGCGGTTGCTGGAACCCGCGCTTCTCACATGCCGCGCACACACGTTCACATTCTTTCAGGTAGGGAGTGATAAACATATAGCGCCTGTCAACGCATCTGTCCATCTCGACAATGGCGGCCTGAGTCTTGCCGCTCCCCATAATTGCATCACACACTTTTACTTTCATTAAATCCTCCTTTGTACATACAAAAATATTTTTGTCACCACTTTGGTGACAGAATTTTTGAAATAGGCTTAATTTCAGGCTTTTTTGACTCTTCTCCTAATATATCAGGAAAGCTGCAGGCATGGTTGCTCCGCAAACCACGAGGGCATAACGCTATTCGGTTGCGCCTAATTGGGAATTATGTGTTGACTATAATACCATAAGCACCACTTATCTGTCAACATGTATTTGTACGAGGAAGCTTGCTTTCGAGTAGCGAGGGGAGAACAGCGAACGTAGTGAGCCTCCCGGAGCCCCCATGAGCCTCGCGGCGTTTGAGCGCAGTCAAAGAGGTTAAAGACAGGCCAACTCTGGCTGACCGATAGACTATAGGGTAGGATGATTATAACATAATAAATGTGAATGTGAATGTATCTGGAAAAACGTAATAGGCCTATTGCTTGCGCTACAGACCCCATTAGGCTATATAAAGTACATCGGTGCTCTCGGCAAGACCATTCGATATAACCATAGATTATATGCAAAAATTATAGATGATTAGGGGATTTTTGTTGCAGGGTGGGAATGGTGCTGGGATGGATATTGGGATGTGTGAATTCTATAAACGGATGGTGGGAGAATTGGCTGGTGAGGTGTGGGTGGATGTACTACACCTGTTATCTCCCTATTTGTAGGCTTTTTCGGTTGAAAATGCCCCCAGCATATCTGTAAAAAAATCCGCCATTTTCTACGATGGGCGGATATTAGGGGAATTAGGGCTATTAAGACAGGATTAAACTAATAACCATTAGTTAAAATTATCGTTAAACGATAATTCTCCACACACCGTCCACAACTTATCCACACACTTATCCACACTATCCACACCGCCATAACGCACGCTTATAGCATCACGCCCCCAATATAACGACAAACCATCTATGCACCACCACCGCAAAGCAGTAAAATAGCAGTATCATCATAACAGGCCATCCAATGGGCCGGAAAGCAGGTATAACATGAATAACAACTACACACACACCACCACCGAACACGCAACTATAATTGCCCGCACGGCATTGCGTACTTGCGCCGCTAAGGCTGGACGCTCTGAAAAAATAGACAATATGCGCGCGGCATTAGGCGGACGTGATGCGGCTGCGATGCGTATGTATGGCCGTGCAATGGATGATACGGACGCATATGACGCGCTGCGCGTTCAGCCGTTGACCGATGCCGCCGATCTTGTGCAGGTCGCCGCGCTTGCCATTATCGAGTGCGCCGCGCCTTGCATAGCCGCCGCGATAGCCGCCGATGCTGCCTATATCCTGCCTGATGCCGTGCGCAAAGCCGCCTATAAAGCTGTACACAAGGCCATATATGCCGCCGCTGTCCGTCCTGCTTTGCGCGATACATACATAGAAGATATGGCGCATACTGATGACGGTATGGAAGTGTCCGATCCCGAATATATCAAAGTGACGCGATATTATGACGTGCATGACTGGGCAGATTATGCCGTTACTATGGATATGTTAGAGCAGATAAGGCCGACTATATCCAAACGTGCGAACGTCGTGCTTAACTATCGTATGCAAGGGCTAAGCGTTACCACAATAGCCGATAAGTTAGGCGTTGTACCGTCTGCCGTGTCGCACATGCTCAAGCGGATACAAGAACAGGCCATAACGTTGTGGCCGGACGAAACACGCGCGTTCAAACTGTAAATAACCTATGCAAGGCCGCCACAAGGCGGCTTTTTTTTATTCAAAATATTTTTATTCAAAACGTCACATTCCGCTATTCTCATTCCCCTATAACTGTAAGCGCAAGCAAGCGGCACAAACACAAGCCGCAAAGCAAGCGCCTGCACAACGCGGGCGAAAGCGAAAGCGAAAAGCGCCTGCACAACGTCACGCGCGGGACGCAAAGCCGCGCGGCAAAGCGTTGAGCAAACACGCTTGACTGTATCGGGGTTAGTTACCGCCAACGTGCAAGCATACATTGATATGCAAGCAGGCAAGAACAGGCCGTGCAAGGCGTTCCGCGCCATTGCGTACAAAACGACCCATTACATGGAATTCGTTCCGCGTCTGCCATGTAAGCGTTTAAACCTGCATTGTGTTGAAATGTAAGCGAACACGCGAGGGCAAAAAAAAATAAGCGTATCAGGTGGGCTATGCCTTAACAAGTGTAGCCCGCTTTCGTAAGGCTTTTGATTAACGTACTGATTGTTAATCAAAGGGCTTATGCCCTTAATATAACAGATATTAAGGAGATATAACTATGAACTCAATCGAAATGCGCAAGAACCTTGAAAGCGATATCCAGAACCTGAATGGCCTTATCCTTGAGAACAAACCCAATGATGAAATTGCAAAGCTGCTGCACGGCGTGAGCGAAAACGTAAGCAAGCTGAACCTCATGGTTATGAATGAGGAATTTTCCGTGCTGCGGGCATCTGATAAGCCCATGTACAACGCAATCATGGCATTGGAAGTGAGCAAGATAACGTTAGGACAGGATAAGGAAAACGGCAAGTATATGCTTGTCGATGGGAAAAAGATTATCGACTTGGCGGCGTTCAACCGTTTCTGTGAACCTCAGAAAATCAGTAACGAATCCGGCTGGGTGTACCGGGCGGATAACATGGCACGTCTGCTGTCCGCTTATGCAACGGCGGAACTTGGCGGAGACTGGAAGGAATTGCTTAACGTGTACCGCATGGATAAGCATACGGAACGTACTCAGGAAAAGAACCCTATCAGCAAAACAACGTTGACGAAAGAGCTCCAGCGTCTGGTGGATGCTATCATATTCGAGGACAATGGCGAAGAAAAGAACATTTATAAGGTAACGTCTCAGGATATCGCCTTTATGGTGCTGACGGCGTGCAAAGCAGGTAAAAAGCCTAAGACTGTGGCTATGCCTAAAGGAAATACCATAATCAAACTGGTTGTGCAGGTTATCAACCGCGTCATAACCGGAACGTCCTATGAATCACTGTATGATCGCAATAAGTAAATCGTATTGCGTTTCGTTCCTAAGCGTGATATGATTAGCGCAAGGGTATGGCCTTTCGCTTTTTAACCGATAGTTTATGTGGTAGTGGGCTATCGGAGTTGTTATTCACGGAATGTCATACCCCGTCATAAATCATAGATTAAGCCTCGCGCAATGGTGTGCGGGGTTTGCTTGTATGATTTGGAAAAGCCTTGCCTTATCGGGCGCGGTATGGTAAGCTGTAAGTAAACGCAAGAAGGAGATGCACATGAAGAAAATCATAGATATTACACCTATGAGCGACGAGGAACGCTTCTGGGCGCTTTTTGCAGAATCGTATGATATTCAACAAGCGGCAGATGCAAAAGCCTTGTACGCGCTTAATAAGCAGCGATACAAGGAAATGCAAGAAGCTTACAAATTGCTCAAGGAATTGGCTTCAGAATCAGACCCAGAAGCGGAGGTGACTTACGAAACACGTGAAGGACTCAAGAGCACGTTTGATGTTGAAGTAATCTGCAATATGTTAGAGGTTACGAATTCTCAAATGGAAACGTTTAAGCGTATAGTGGAATTAGCCGATAATGTTGGTATTTGGCCTGCACCGCATAAACAAATCAGCGTTTCATTCACATTCAACAACGTAATGACCAAAAGAAAATAAACACAGAACTCAATTATGGGTCACGCAACGGCGTGGCCTTATTTTTATACCCAAAAATGCGAATGTGCAAGCCGCGCAGGGTTCGGCAAAGGAGGAATAACAACAATGTCTAAATGGGAAATCATGCAGCGCGTGGCAGATACGCGCAAGGAAATCGAAACGTTTGCGCAAGACTGGGCGGACGTGCCGGGCGGAACACGCAATCCGCTTGCCGTGGCCGACTGGGAAAGGCTGTGGCGGCAACTGGATGAGCTGTTTGCGGCCTTGCGGGGCTGTGCCGTGGCATAGGAGGAAAACCATGCAGAAAATCATAACCAATAAGATTAAATGCAAGAAGTGCGGGGACGTGATTGAAAGTAAAGCGCTACATGATTATGTTGCTTGTAGGTGCGGCGCTTGCGCCGTGGACGGAGGACATGACTATTTGCGGCGACTGGGAAACCCCGATGACTGGGAGGGACTGAGTGAAATCACAATAAGGAGAGATATATGAAACGCTATAAACTCCGCCCGTACAGTGCGGCGTGGTACGCGGTGCAAACGGCAGAAATCGTCCTTTTTATCGCCACATGGTATATAATATTCGTGCTCATCTCAGCTATGTAACAACAGAAAGGAAAAGTGAATATGGAAAAGTATATTTGTGCGAACTGCGGTGCGGTAATCGAAGACGAAAAAGCAATGATAACGGCGCAGGATGGCAAAACGTTTTGCAATGAGGAATGCGCCGAAGAAATGGGCTATATACAATGCGAGGATTGCGGAGACTGGACAGACGATTGGATAGAGACGACCGACAGCTCTTGCTTTTGTAGTAAGGAATGCGCCGAAGAAATGGGTTATTACAAGTGCACGGACTGCGGTGACTGGGAACCTAACTGCGTGGAAGTGCCGAACCAAGGCATGGTGTGCGAATACTGCCGCGAGCATGGCCCCTATCATCAATGCGAGGATTGCGGGGGCTGGTGCCGTAATTGGGATATGCGCAGCGATGATAGCGGGATATGGGTGTGTGACTGGTGCTATGAAGTAAGATGGAATACCTGCGACAACTGCGGATGCTTGGTACGTGCTGATGATGTTCACACAATCGACGGTTACCATTACTGCGAAGCCTGCGCGGAGGAAATGGAATCCGCAACTATTCACGACTATTCGTACAAGCCAGACCCCGACTTTTATGGGAAGCGGGAGGACTTCGCTCACGGCACACCGCTGTATATGGGCGTGGAGTTGGAAGTAGACAAAGGCAAAGACCCGGAAAAATTAGCCGAGGAATTGCAGGACAATGTGGCGGAAATCTACTGCAAGCATGACGGCAGCCTCGAGGATGGCGTGGAAATTGTGTCCCATCCCTGCACACTTGCCTACCATATGGATGAACTTAACTGGGAATGGATACGGAAGAAATGCTGTGAGTACGGGTTCACATCACACGATGCCGGAACGTGCGGCCTGCATGTACACGTCAACAGAGATTTCTTCGGCAATACCCAAACTGAAATCGACTTGAACATCGCCAAGGCTGTGCTGCTGGTCAATCGGTTCTGGGAATCACACATGATACCGTTCAGCCGCCGCACGGAAGAACAGCTAAACCATTGGGCAAGCAAGAACGAAATCACGCTGGAGGATGATGACAACGATGCCACACTTGTCAACAAAGCGCGTGACCTACGCAACAAAGGCCGATATTACGCCGTCAACCTAAGAAACGCGAACACGATAGAGTTCAGACTGTTCCGAGGAACGCTAAAAGCCAGCACATTCAACGCAACACTTCAATTCGTAGATACCCTTTGCCGATTCGCTAAGAAACTAAACATCAACGACATAAATAAAACCACATGGGAAGATATATTCCGCGACGTGGATTACCCAGACCTTATTGACTATTTGACCAAGAGAACAACATTCCATAGACAACAGGAGGCAGCATAATCATGTGCATTATAGTAGTAAAGAAGGCCGGCATAGCAGCACCCAGTGATGAAATGTTCGAGAACATGTGGAACCATAATCCGGACGGCGCAGGCTTCATGTACACGGCAAACGGCGGCGTGTGCATCGAGAAAGGATTCATGGAATATAAAGACTTCTATAAGGCATACAAGCGCGTAGAGGGCAAAATAGACACTGTGCAGACGCCTATGATATTCCACTTCCGCATAACCACACACGGCGGCACATCGCCTGAGAACACACATCCGTTCCCTGTGACGGACAATCTGAGTGTGCTGCGGAAACTCATGTGCAAAACCAGTCTGGGTGTGGCGCACAACGGCATACTGAGCGTGCAGCCGAGGAGCGGCATAAGCGACACTATGGAATATATACTGACCCAGCTCAGCACCATGAAATGTATCAACAAACACTTCCCGCAGGACAAGTATTTCCGCAAGCTGATAGAAAACGAAATAGGCGGCTCACGGCTGGCATTCCTCGACATGGAAGGCAACATCAGCACCGTGGGGGACTTTGTGACGGACGAGCAAACCGGATTGATGTTCAGCAATACGTCCTACAAGACGCCGAAATACTGGACTCCGACCAAGAGCGTGTGCGACATTTTTGACCTTGGCGGCACAGTAACCCTTGACGGCAACAAATACAGCGACTACGGCGAGTTTTACGTGGATAAAAAGGGAAATGTGTATGGCTACAACTGGGAGGATGACATGCTCTATCCCAGCGAGCGGGCAGAGTTGGAGGGCGGAGCCAAGTACGATTCAAAGCTGGCCGAGCTGATGCCGTATTGCATGGATATCAGCTTTGAAGAACTGCTGGACTACGAAGATGAATACGATCGCTGCTACTGGTGTGGCGAGATAAAGCGCAAGGATAAGCTGGAACACACGGAAATAGGTATGCTGTGCGAGGATTGCATGGCAGAGCTGGAAAGGTAACAATGACCAAGGAATTTGAAACACGAATACAAAAAGAGAGGATAATTGATACCAAGATTTATCGTTATGTTTATGAATGCGACTTCGATAAGGCCGTAATTAAGAGGCTGCCCATAAGGGAGCTCGATACCACAGCGGCGTTAACAGATTGGGAAATTGTCAAGATATACAGGTGAGGTGATATAATATGGATAACAAATCATTCTATGTGGATGAGATATACCGCAACGAAAACGGCGATTTCTATACCGGCTTGGCGCTGGAACACAACGAGTGGCTCAAAGATAGATATAAATTTGAAAAGGTGGCAGATCCGTACACGACTTGTAGGGGCAAGACTGTGCGTTGTGAGTACAGCCAGATATTCTATCCAGACAGTCAGATGTTGCTTTGCAACGAGATTGCGAGTGTGGATGGAAACCTGTATGACAACATTGAGAACGGCGAGCTGTGCCGCTACTACGATGCCGACGGCAACGAGGTGGACGCGGATGACGATTGGGAGAATGAGGAACCAATAGAAATCTACCAGTATTATCTGATTGACCGCGCCACGGCAGAACGGCTGAAGGAACACACGGACGAAATCATCTTCTACTGCGAGATGCTTGATCTGTGCGTGCTGGGTGTGACGCACTGGGGCACCGGCTGGGATTATGTCGAGACGGACTTTGTGTATTGATGGGAAGGGAGGCATCAAAATGACGACTATGGAGCAGGCTTATAACACCATTGGCAGGCACATTTATACGGCGTGTTTGAGGTATGGAGGAGATAAAATCATAGTTATAATTGCCAACACAACGTCGGAAGCCGAAGAAAAGGCACAGGAGTATTTTGGCTTATCGTGTGTATCTGTAAGCAGGGTAGGGGGAACAAATGACCCACAGGTTTATGAGGTGTGAGGGAAAGAATCTGATGACATACCAAAGGAAAACACGAGACGTATGGCGCTTCTACGTCAATTATGGTTACGGCTGGGAGCACGAGCTTGATGAATACAGCCTCAGTGAAATCAAGAAGCGCAAGAAGGAATATCGAGAGAATTGCCCGCAGTATCCGATAAAGGTGGTTAAGGGCAGAGAAAGGATAGATACATGAGTTCAAACCGTAAGGTGTACGCACGCCAAGTACCGTGGGAGTGGCAGGAAAGCCCGTGGGATGACGAACAGCTCAAGACAGACAAGGCTGTACTGTACGGCAACAGGTCATACGGAAGATACGTTTTTGATGAATTCGAGCAGGTGGTAAAAGCGCTTGAGGAGATGGATTGGGACGATGTTGGTGATGACCGCCCATACAGCACCGAACAGGAAATGCTTTTGGATTATGTGCCGCCTGTAGGCAGGGATTCCTACACCGATGAGGAGATCAAGACGTGGAAGTTCGCATCTCAGATGTATAACCCAAACTATGGCCGCAATGAACAGTGGGGAATCTGTATGGGCCTGACATTGATGCTGGGCAAGGAATATGACTATAAAACCCTGCGCGGCTCCTGCCAAAGCGATTGGATTTACTTCATCTATCCGACCGACCTGTACAATGACGAAGCGGTTCGCCGCCTCGAAACGGAGTTCTTCAATACCGGCGAGGAATGGATAGTGCATGACGAGGATACTGTACCGGAGTGCGCCGAGGATGTGCAGGGATATAGCTTCTACGTTTATGACGAAGCTCGCAAGGAAATAGCGGAGGCCGAGGGCGTTGACCCGGAGGATGTGGTGCTATGGGAATACGATGGGATGCGGCAGGTGCCGAAATATAAGATTAGTTAAGGAGGAGCGATAAATGGCATATACAATATACCCCTACAGTACGGGCAAAGGAAACACAACCAAAAGCGTAAACGACGATATATCAAGTATCATGTCACGGATGGTGCAGATTGCAGGGCGATTATGCGAGGACTATGCAAGTGATGTTTACTATGCATTGTGTAACTATGATAATGCTGTGCGTGAGAACGATGAGTATGACAAGCTAATAGTGTTTCAAGAGAACGGTGTAATTGAACGCAAAATAGAAAATAATACCGTAGACCGTAAACCCGAAGGAATTCAGTATTGGAGGCTGACTTGGAACCCTCAAAAGAGGGAGGGTGCGTTTGCAAGAGTTCTCTTGAAGGAGGGACAGAGGAATTAAAGTCAATTACCTACCACTTAGCCGCAAAACGGCTTGAATTGGGATACTTGAATTTTGATGAGTTGGTGTCATCAACAAATTGGGAGGAGGATTAAATTATGGGTTATTATAGTGAAGTTTCATTAACACTTAAAAAAGCGGACGCTTTGGAATTGATAAGGAAAGCACAAGGAGAAGAAAGCGATGCACAATCATTGATAGCGGCAGCGGATAGTATCATCGACCAAGATCAATACGTTACCTTTTATTGGAATTGGGTAAAGTGGTATGACACATTTTCTTCGGTGCAGTTCATCACTGGCTTTTATCATAGTGTAGACGAGTATAGTTTTAAGCGTGTTGGTGAAGATTACGGGGACATCGAAATTGATTGGAATGGCGACTACAGTGATATAAATGAGTTGTCAGACGTGTGTCAGTGTATTGAAATCGCCCCATGCGGCAAACCGTTATACGTGCCTGACATTAAGGAGAAGTAGTAAATGACAGCGTATGAGAAGTACCAACTTCAATGGATGATTGACCACGGTTATTCCTTACAGGACTTGATGCGTGGTTTGACAGAGTTTCAGTATGATGACCCCGAAGACAGCGACCGCATCTCCACCCCCATCTCAGAGCTATTTAACGAATGGGAGTTTGACCGTGGTTTCGATTCGGAAATCTGGGCGTGCGAGGGAGAGCGGCGCGAAGTGGAATGCCCGCAGAGAAAGGCGGTCAACATTCAGTGGGATATTGACCCGGAGGATGACGACGGCGTTGAGTTGCCAAACGAAATCACGATTCCCAATGACATCGAAGATGAGGAAGCCATCTCTGACTATATCTCCGATGTAACTGGATTTTGCCACAAGGGATTTGAGTTGGAGGAATAGCTGTGAGGACTTGGACAGATGAAACAACTGGCTGTAAGATGTGCGAACCTGACGGCGCAGCAGGTTGCAGATTTAGTGGCAAGGAGGCTGGTATGATACGCAACCACGCCACAGAAAACGGATACCACTATAAAATCAGCCTATTGGCCGATGGCAAATTTCACATCCAATGTATTGATTCATGGGCATACACTTACGGACAGTATTACACGGACAGAGCACAACTGTATAAGACTCTACACGAAGCACGCAAATCGCTTTTCACAACGCGCCGCACGATAGTTATGCCGGACGGTACTGAGCAGAGGAACTGTGGTTAAAGGAGGAAACGGAATGACACACTACGATACCCGCAAGGAAGCGGAGGAAGCCTGTCGCGGCGATGAAACCATCGCAAGGGTTTGTGGCGGCTGGCTGGTGATGACATGGCAGGAGCTGCACATGTGGGAGCTACAGAAATAAGTAATTCTTATATAGGCTCCAAACACACGTTATGAGCAATTCTATATCTTATACAACCAATCTATCTACAAAATAATAAAAACGCCGCAGAGAGGCTATTTGGGGCTCTGGTGGCATCTGAGGAGGTACAACTATGTATTTTGAATTTTATCCCAAACGGCTGATTGCATGGATTATCGTTATCGTAATACTTACGCTGTTATCGAACTGAGGAGGAAGAAGCGATGTTTCACTTAATGGCATACAACAAAGATCAAGACAGATATGATGAATGGCAATCCGGGACGATTCAGGAAGTACAGGCGGAGGCACTGTTTTACCGGGACTTACTGCGAAGCGATGACTTGAGAGATGCCAGTGACGAACCATATGATTGGATGGAAATATGGGGTGATGATGGTACAAGAGACATCATAACCACAGAGCATATATATACGACATGTTTGAAGAAATAGAGGAGGAAAAATAATGGGCTATCGTAGTGATGTGGCGCTGACATTGCGCAAGGAAGATGCTTTGGAACTGATAAAGCAGGCAAAAGAAGATAAGACGGTGTGGCCATTTATGTGCACGGCGCACATGATAAACCAAAACGAATACGTTACCCTCCACTGGGAATGGGTTAAGTGGTACGACGATTACGAAGAGATACAGTTCATTACTGCCTTTTATCGCAATCTGGATGAGTATAGCTTCAAACGGATAGGCGAGGACAACAGTGACATCGAGGAAGAATGGAACGGCGATGATGATAACATAGCTTACAAAGCCGAGATAGAGCGGTGCTTCAATATAGAGCCGGGTGGGTTGTTGGACATAGATGAAATAGCGGAGGGCAACTAAATGACCGACAGTGAATACATATCCGCCTTAAAGCTGCTCATAGATTCCGCCATAAGCGTCGGCAGGGACTGGTTCTGGAATGACAGCGATATCATGGACACGCTGACGGATGAAAACGGATTCGGGCTGACATACGACGACTTTGTTATGGCGGGGTTCAAGGAGATGGCAGATGAATATTTTCATTGATACAGAGGCAATGCGGTTTGTGACCGAAAAGGAACTGCGGCAGGAGTTTGAACAGCTCAAGCGGGAACAACCGGAAGAATATGCGTACACGTTTGAGCAATACGTCCAGAACTGCACAAGTAAGAATGGCACATTGGAGGAGATATGAAGGAATATATATTTGAGATACACTACTGTAACTGTAGTATAAAGAAAGACGATATTATCCGGATAGCAACACCAGATAGCGTTAGCGAAGATAAGACCGTTGAGGCATTCAGAACGGCCATGCGTAGGGTTCAGGAAGAATACGAAGCATGGATTCAAAATGAGGATGATTCTCATGACATATATGATGTAGACACGCTTATCGACAGGTACTTGGATGAAGCTGTTCGGGAAATAGATGGTGTATGGGATGGTAGGAAGCACATTGATGGATTTTATGCCATAGGCGATTAAGGAGGGCAAGATGAAACTGTACGTCAGCTCTGCCACAGGCAGCATATATGATGAAAACACCCTGCGCGAAAGTTTCTTTATGATGCGTAATGCCGCGCCACGGGAATATGATTACAGTTCCGATGAGTATATCCGCAGGAGGGTAGAGGACAAGCAGGAACTATACGAACTAACGCCTGAGCAGATGATGAGCATAATGGTGTCGTTGCTGGCGGCAAACAAGCGAGAGCAAGCAAGAGAATTAGCGGTAGCATGGAGGGCATAAATGAAATATCATATGGATACCTATTCGCTCATAAGCGTTGCAAATTATCTTGGTTTCCTTGAAGGTGCTGGCCGCATAGAAATAGACGAGGAAGAGCAACTGTACGGCATAATGGAGCAAATAGACGAGAATGTCAGTAAAGCATGTGAATCTACTTTGGATCCGGGATTCGACTTTTGGACTGAGGTAGACCACTCATTGAAACGGCAAGGGGTGTTAAAGAATGCCAAGTAACTTACTACAATTCAAGCCGCGAGTGGTGGAAACGCCGTACATACTCATCTGCACCAAGTGCGGGGAGGAAAACGAAGGCACGGCGAATTTCTGCTCACATTGCGGCAAAGCGTTAAGGCCGCAGTTGCGCAGCACCAAGCAACAGTACGCGCCGCTGACTAAGCACACAAAGGTTGCGCTCAAAACAATGGCCGAGATAACCGCCATGGAACACTCTTTGCAGGACACCAAGCGCAGGCGTCTTGCGTACAGGAATCTGGTTCTGTTCCGGCTTGGGTGTAACGTTGGCTTGCGCGGCGGGGATTTGGTGCAGCTCAAGGCCGGGCAGTTCATTGGCAAGGACAGCAGCCCCAAGGATACGGTGTATGTTATCGAACAGAAAACCGGCAAGGGTAGGGAGTTGAAGATAAGCGATGAGGTTGCGGCGATGGTTGCCCAGTACACGGATGATATGCATCTGGCAAGCGAGGATTTCCTGTTCGGCTCACAGAAGGGAGGATGCCTGACCCGCAAAACGCTCAACGATGACATAATCGTTCCGGCAGCGGTGCGGCTGGGGTGGAATCCGCTGCTGTATGGCAGTCACACCATGCGCAAGACATACGCTTATCGCTTCTACACGCAGGCACAGCATCTAAGTCAAGAACGTGGGTATAGGGCGCTGTCTATGCTCTGTAAGGAACTGGGGCATAGCAACGAGGCCATAACGCTTTGCTACATAGGCATTGAAGCAGAGGAAATCAAAGAGATATGTAACCTGTCGGCAAAGGACTATGATTGGGCAGTTATGCAGGCATTACGGGATGAATTAGGGGAGGATTAAGAACCGCAGACAGCGGTTCTTTTTATATATTGCAGGGAGGAGCGAATTATGTATCAAGGCACACGAATTGCATTGGCAGATGACAGCACACGCACCGGCACGATTGTGGGTCATGTGCGAAACACCGGAGAGATGATCGTGCAGTGGGACGGAGTGCGCGGCACGGTATCAATAAGCAAACAGTTGCGGCTGTGCATAGTCGGCTTCGACCCTGTGAAGGGCAGCAAGCGCGGCGTGTGGCGCAAGAAAACAATTTTGGAAAAGTGGTTGATATATTCCGCGTAATATGGTAAAGCAAACTAAATGTATATGCACAATGGAATATAAGGGAGGAAACGGCTATGAATAACAAACGTAGGAAAGAATTGCGCAGGGCTATCGACATGATAGAGACGGCGCTGGATATAGTTAACAGCGTCAAGGACGAGGAAGAAGATGCTATGTGCAACTATCCTGAGAACTTGCAGGGCACGGAAACATACGAGAATATGGAAACGGCCGTAGACACTATGGATGATGCTATATCTAATATAGATGATAGTATAAGCTCACTGAATGAGGCCGTAAGCTTGCTGGAGGAAATCGTATGACAGAACAGCCGCCGTTTAACTCGGTCGAAACGTTCATACAGGAATACTACCGCCGCAACCCGGACGGGCACTACTTCGACCCGGAGATGCTGAAGTATTTTGGGGAGGACAAGGCGCTCATGCGGGTAATAAACAGGGCGATGATGCTGGCCACGGATATGTTCGGTAATGGCCCGTTCAAACCGTATTATGTGCTGGTGCGCCCGCCGAAGGTGAAATACCAAGTGGAAACATGGGACTGTGTCTTGTTTGACGTGGAGACATTTCGCCCGATAACAAGCGTATTTACACCCAGAACAGAGCAACAAGAAGCTATTCAGAATGCGGTCAAACGCGAAATCTGGCTGAGTTAGGAGGAGGCATTATGATAGCAGGAGCATTGGCAACTTTATTGGCAAGCGGCGCGTACTTTGCGGCGGATAGCATCAAGATGAACGCCAACATATACCGCAACGCCAACCGCATGGATGACGAGGGCGTATTCTGGCCAACCAATCCGGAAGTGGAGCGCATGTTGCAGCACGATATTCGCAGCCTGTGGGAGACTGGCAAGCGCGACTTCATACCGGAGGGGCTGGAAGGATTCTTTGAGGAAAATAACAGCGCAAGAGGGGCTTACTTTGATGTCTTGGCCGCGCAATGTATGCTGGAAAACGGCTGTAAGCCCATGGATGCGTGGGGTTCGTTCAATCGGCATACTTATAATTGCTTTTTGCAGTACAACAGATCGTATGGTGCGGATGCAAACGAGTGGCTGCGCATACACAAACCGGAAATCATTTTGGCGCGGATTGAGAGAACTAAGAAGATAATCCATGAAGCGCAGGTGGCCTCGAAGAAGGCGGCGGATAAGAACATAATAATATTCATCATTGTCTTGACGCTCTGCTTGAGCCTGATAGTCGTGGGCATAGTCAAAATGGCAATAGTTAAGAATGAACTTAGGTCAGAGTATAGCCAGATAACACCTTCTGTCATAGAAGCTATCAATAATCGTGCGCACTGGTATGAAGATTATAATGCTGGAGTGCGTTGTCTGGTGCTTGGAATACTCCTGTCAAGTCTTGTACTGATGATTGGATGGCCAATGGTGAAGGGTGCAAAGATAACGGTAAAGTTATGATATAACCGAGTTGAAATGCAGCAGGCAAAAGGTAGGTATACTGGGTAAATACAAAATCAAGTGGGACTTTGTCCCACTTGATCCGCCGTCGTTCATTAAAAGTTGGGACAAAGTCCCAACTTTCGTAAACATACTGAGTAAATATAAAATCAGTTGGGACATTGTCCCACTTGATCCGCTTTATACTCTGTGCAGCACGGTTGCGAATAAAGGCCTTTTGTGCTAAAATTCCGGTAATAAAAACAGTAGTTGAAGGGGCAAGTATGAGCGAAGCGAGAGTCCTATATTGTCAAAGCTGCGGAGCGATGCTGAACGTTGAGGCCAACCGTGCCTACATTTTTTGCCAGTACTGCGGCGCGAAGAACGTAATTGCATCTGAGCAGATGAAGACCAACATAAACATCGGCGGCATTCAGATAACGGCAAAGACGGAAATAGAGAACATCATCGCCTCCGCTGAGTACGCCGTCTCCACAGGTCAATACAGCAAGGCAAACGAAATGCTGGTAGCTGCAATCATGAGCGGCTATGATGATTACCGCATATACATCACAAAGGCCAAGATAGACCTGCAGCTTGACCACAACCGCAGCCTGTTCGAAAGCCTGCGCAAGCTTCAGCAGCTTGAGCAGCGTCAGAACGGCAATCAGGCTGTTACGGCAGTCATTCGCGAGTTTATGCATTACCGCGGCAAAAACGGCGTTACCGCACTGCACATCTCAACTTTCCATGAGCAGATGGACATGGTGGTCTACTGCGTGGAGCACAGAAGCGATGTGAACTGCATCGCCGGCGTGAACCGCGTAACGCCCATCAGCATTATGTTCGTGCCTATATCAAGCAAGCTTACCGGGCTTGACGGCACACCGTTCGTTCATCACAAGGCAGCCGTGAAGGAGATCCGCCGCTACCTGATGTCCTGCGGCGCAAAGGATTCTTTCAGGTTTGGATATTGAGTTACTGGATCAGTTGTGAAACTTTCACAACTGATTTTTTTGTATGGCTACTATATAAATATCAAGCTGGGAAAAGTCCAGCTTGATTTTGAATATTTGTAAAACAATTGTGAAAAGTGACCTCAAATACAAAATGCGGCATAGAGAGGAACGATTTTTTTATTGTCCTCAAAGCCGAAGTTTTTTGCAGAGAGCTTGATAGCATAAGCGGGCTTGTAGGTGTCCATATAGACCTTTAAGCTCTTGGCTCTGGTGTTGTCGGCAGACTTGACCTCAATGGGAATGAGCTGTCCGTCACGCTGAATGATAAAATCAATTTCAGC
>ENA-UOOD01000375-UOOD01000375.1-human-gut-metagenome-genome-assembly--contig:-CS67-NODE-375-length-55409-cov-6.138852_pt1 | contig 55409 bp, 44 predicted proteins | sample MGYA00242464_ERZ724011 | MGnify/ENA metagenome assembly ERZ724011 | reverse complement strand
GCATATCGAGGGCGCGGATGAGGAACTTACCGAGATATGCTGGAGAAGAGCAAAGGAAATTTACGGCGACCCGATACCTAAAATAGTATCTGATAGGCTCGATAAGGAGCTCACTTCAATCATAAAGCACGGTTTTGCGGTTTTGTATGTCATCGCAAAGAGGCTTGTTGCCAACTCGGTTGAGCATGGCTATCAGGTCGGCTCACGTGGTTCGGTTGGTTCTTCGTTCGTCGCGTCCATGTCAGGTATTTCCGAAGTCAACCCGCTTATGCCGCATTATGTCTGCAAAAAGTGTAAGTATTCTGAATTCTTCACCAAAGGTGAGGTTGGATCTGGCTTCGACCTGCCGCCGAAAAAATGTCCCAACTGCGGCGAAGATCTGCACCGCGACGGTCACGATATCCCGTTTGAAACCTTCCTTGGCTTTAACGGCGATAAGTCGCCGGATATTGACCTTAACTTCTCGGGCGACTATCAGTCGAGGGCGCATAAATACACCGAAGAGCTGTTCGGCTCGGATAACGTTTTCAAGGCGGGAACTATTTCCACCGTCGCCGATAAGACTGCATACGGCTATGTTATGAAGTATCTCGAAGAGCGCGGAAGGAAGGTTCATTCGGCGGAGGTCGCGCGGCTTACAAAGGGATGTACCGGTATAAAAAGAACCACCGGTCAGCACCCCGGAGGAATGGTAGTTATCCCCAGCGATTATGAGGTTTACGACTTCACGCCGGTTCAGCATCCCGCTGAAAAGACAGATTCGGATATAGTCACCACCCACTTTGACTTCAACTCGCTCCATGATACAATCCTTAAACTCGACGAGCTGGGTCATGATGTGCCCACGCTGTATAAGTATCTTGAAGATATGACCGGAACGGTGATAACCGAAACTCCCATGAGCGACCCTGCGGTTTATTCGCTGTTTACCTCTCCCGAAGCATTGGGCGTGACTGCTGAGGAGATAGACAGCCAGACCGGAACATTGGGCATCCCCGAAATGGGAACTCCCTTTGTCCGCGGAATGCTGCTTGAATGTAAGCCCACCAAGTTTTCAGACCTTTTGCAGATTTCGGGACTTTCACACGGTACCGACGTTTGGCTGGGCAACGCATCTGAGCTTATCAAGAACGGCACCTGCACCATCGACCAGGTTATAGGAACGCGTGACTCTATTATGACCTACCTTATCTACCACGGTGTAGACCCAAGCCTTTCGTTTAAGATAATGGAGATAGTCCGTAAGGGCAACGCCCCCAAGCTGTTAACAGACGAGATGAAGCAGACCATGCGCGAGCATGACGTTCCGGAATGGTATATCGACAGCTGCATGAAGATAAAATATATGTTCCCGAAGGCTCACGCGGCGGCATATGTTACCGCCGCTATAAGGCTTGCGTGGTACAAGGTGCATAAGCCGCTGCCGTTCTACGCCGCACTGTTTACAGTCCGTGGTGAGGATTTTGACGCAGAAACCGCCGTCAGAGGAAAGCTTGCGGCACGCTATAAAATCGACGAATACAAGCAAAAGGGCAACGACCGCTCCGATAAGGAGGATGGTGTTCTGGACACACTTCTTATCATCAACGAAATGCTTTGCCGTGGATATGAGTTTTTGCCAATCGATATACATAAGTCCCATGCGACAATATATCAGATTGAGGACGGTAAAATCCGCCTGCCCTTCGTTTCTATGAACGGTGTAGGTGAGAACGCCGCAAAGGCCATCTACTCCTGCGCGCAGTCGGGCGACTTTATCTCGGTCGAGGAATTCCAGATGCAGGCAGGCGTTTCAAAGTCGGTTATAGATGCATTGGTAAGCATGGGTGCTTTCGGCGATATGCCGCTTACATCCCAGATGACATTGTTCTGATACCGTTTTATCCGCCGATAAGCTTAGCTTCATCCTCTTTTCTTGCATAGCTTACATCAGAGGTTACAAGTATGGCGTCCTTGCCGATAAGGTCAATATCGCGGTATTTTATGACGATATCGCTGTCTCTGCCCATCAGACCGAAAAGCTTTGGGCGGCCGTATACTATAACCGAATCTATGGAAGAATCGTCGGCGTTGATTTCAATGTCGTCAATCCTGCCAAGCATGATACCGGTTTTGGTTTCAACAACTTCCTTGTTTCTAAGCTCGGATAATGTGTATTTCAAAAAAATCACCTCAATCATTTTTATGACTGAGGTGATAATACTATTCACCGTTTTCTAAGCGGTAAAAAGTAAAAAATTAGTTCTGGGCAATGTTTGACGAAATGTCCTCAAGGCTCTTGGGGAAGAACTCGCTGGACGGGAAGTTTATTTTCTCAAACAGCTCGCAGGGACTTTCAGTGCTGGAAACACATTCCTTGTTGGGCACTGCGTAATCGTATGCGGGAACCATAACCGGAACAGTTCTTGCCAGAGATACGATAGAGAATACACCCAAGGTAATGTAAATCATCTTTCTTGCGGGCGATACCACTGTTTCAGTGCTGTTGGGGTCTACACAGCAGTTCATCGCGGGGATGCTCACCAAGCGGATGTTTAAAACTATCGGGTCGGCAACTGCAAGGGTTGCCTTGGGCGGATTCTGGTATGAGCAGCCGTTTTGCGATACCGCGCCGTTTTCGTTCGATGTAAAGTACTTTGTTCCGCCGTCCGAGCCGTAAAGGATGACCTTCTTTGTAAAGGTTGCAGTTCCGTGTACGGTGTTTGTAGGAGCGGTGTTTGAAGCGGCAAGCTCGATTTCAACATCGAAGGTGTAAGTAATGTCTACCGAATAGAAGCCCTTGTTGAAGGGTATCGGCTCTGTCGAGAAGTATACGCTCGTTACCTCTGCGCATTTTGCTTTTGCATAGGTTGCTTCGTTCACAAGACGGTTGGACTCGTAGTCGGGGAAGGTTACTTCAAGATCCTCGAGGCAGTCTCTGTCTGAACAGCTGTCAAAAATTCGCTGTGCTTCTATGGTCACAGCTTCCTTGAAGCCGCATGGATTTGTTCCGAAATCAGCCATATTGATCCTCCTAAATAAGTATTAAAGTAGTATACTAATTCACGACTGACCTATAGCCAAATCCTCGGCTATAATAAGCCCATTCATCGTCAAGCTCCATTGCGAGGCCAAGTTTAAGAGCAATATTTGCTCTTAAACAGAGCATTCCTGCGGTCGCTTTCCTTGACTGGACTTATTCTATCTGTCGCCTTTGACTATAGGCCAGCCGTGAATTAGTATTAACTTCTCTACATATTATTCAGATATAAACGATTTAGTTACAGAGTTGATTATTTTTTGGGATATGCCGCCGCGCAAAAATTCAATTTGACAATATAATGTATTTGTGATATAATCAACTGATAAGCTTAATAATTCATTATTTGCATGGAAGAAATATTTAGAACGGAGTTGTTTAATATGCCGGAGAATGTTGAAAAGAAAAAGATCATCTTTTCGGGAATTCAGCCTACCGGGGTGTTCACCCTCGGAAATTATATAGGAGCTATCAGAAACTGGGGTCCTTTGCAGGATGAGTACGACTGTATTTATTCGATAGTAGATATGCACGCGTTGACAGTCAAGCGCGACCCGGTCAAGTTCCGCCAGCAGACGTTGGAGGCTTACGCTTTACTGCTTGCCTGCGGAATCGACCCTGTTAAGTCTATCGCATTTATTCAGAGCCATAACCCCAGCCACGCTCAGCTCAACTGGATTTTAGCCTGCTCCACTCAGTTCGGCGAGCTTTCAAGGATGACTCAGTTCAAGGATAAGTCCAAAAAGCACCCCGACGATGTTAACGCCGGTCTTTTCACATATCCTGTTTTAATGGCAGCGGATATATTGACATATAATGCCGACCTTGTTCCGATAGGCGCCGACCAGAAGCAGCATTTGGAGCTTGCAAGAAATATAGCTGTAAGATTCAATCAGCGTTTCGGCGATACCTTCGTCATCCCCGAGCCGTATATACCCAATGTGGGAGCAAGCGTTAAGAGCCTTCAGGACCCGACAAAGAAAATGTCCAAGTCGGACGAAAACGCAAATGCAACCATATTCATTCTTGACGATAAGGATACCATCATCCGCAAATTCAAGCGTGCCGTTACCGACAGCGATACAGAAATAAGATATGCTGATGGCAAGGACGGCATTAATAACCTTATAACCATCTACTCCTGCGTTACCGGAAAGACGGTTTCTGAGGTTGAAGCGGAATTTGCCGGCAAGGGCTATGGCGACTTCAAGCTTGCCGTGGGCGAGGCTGTAGCAGACCATCTTGAGCCTGTAAGAACCGAATTTGCAAGGCTGATGGGTGATAAGGCTTATCTTAAGGAGTGCTATACCTCCGGCGCTCAGCGTGCATTCAGAATAACTAACAAGATAGTTACAAAGGTATACCGCAAGGTGGGCTTTGTTGATTACAGATAAGAGGAGGATTTCAGATGAACAAGGGCTCAACAGCAGCAGCGGCGGGAATAACAATGGGCTCCTGCCTTGCAATGATAATATCCTTCAGTGTAAACCATTCGATTCTGTGGGCTCTTATTCACGGTCTGATGAGCTGGGTTTACGTTATTTACCGCCTTATTGTCGGCGGATATTGATATTTTCTAAACAGACATATATAAATTATACGAAAGGCATGGATGTATAATGAAATTAGGCATGGTAGGACTTCCGAATGTAGGAAAAAGCACTCTTTTTAACGCATTGACAAATGCCGGAGCGGAATCGGCAAACTATCCTTTTTGCACTATAGAGCCGAATGTCGGCGTGGTTTCTGTTCCGGATGAAAGGCTTGAAAAGCTTGCAAAGATGTATCAGCCGCAGAAATTCACTCCTGCGACCTTGGAGTTTGTAGATATTGCGGGACTTGTAAAGGGTGCATCCAAGGGCGAAGGATTAGGAAACAAATTCTTGGCGAACATCCGCGAGTGCGACGCTATCATTCACGTTGTAAGGTGCTTCGAGTCGGACGATATAATTCACGTCGAAGGCTCGGTTGACCCTGCGCGCGATATCGAAACCATAGATTTAGAGCTTATTTTCGCCGATTTAGAGGTCTTGGAGCGCCGCTTGGACAGGGCAAAGAAAGCGCTCAAGGGCGATAAAAAGTATCAGTCGGATATAGACATGACTCAGGCGCTTATAGACCATCTTTCCGAGGGCAAGCCCGCAAGAAGCTATCCTTTCACCGATGAAGAGCGTGAGATGATAAAATCCACCCCGCTTCTCTCACAGAAGCCGGTCATATATGCCGCCAACCTTTCTGATGATGATTTTAGGAACAATCTTGACACCAACAAGCACTATCAGTCGGTTGTAAAAATCGCTGATGAGGAAGGTTCGGCAGTCCTTCCCATATGCGCACAGATAGAAGCAGAGCTTTCCGATATGGACGATGAGGATAAGCAGCTCTTCTTGGCTGATATGGGACTGGAGGTCTCGGGTCTTGCGAGGGTTATAAAAGAGGGTTATTCTCTGCTCGGACTTATATCATTCCTGACCGCCGGAAAGGACGAGTGCAGAGCGTGGACAATAAAGAAGGGCACGAAGGCTCCTCAGGCAGCCGGAAAGATTCATACTGACTTTGAGCGCGGCTTCATCCGTGCCGAGGTCATCGCGTTTTCTGACCTTGAAGCCTGCGGAACCATGGCAAACGCTCGTGAGAAGGGACTTATCCGTTCCGAAGGCAAGGAATATGTCATGCAGGATGGGGACGTTGTTCTGTTCCGCTTTAACGTATAAGGAATCACATATAATAAGTATATGCCGCTGTGCCTTGATTCGGGTACGGCGGCTTTTATCAGTGCAAACTAATCTTAATGTAATCTTAATCTTTTAACTGTTGCAGTCTGTAAAAAAACATTGTATAATAAACCTATAATAAAAACGTATTGGATGTGGTAACTTGAAAAAACTGTGCATAATTATTGCTTTTGTTTTGATGCTGTATCTGTGCGGATGCTCTCAAAGACGTATCACAAAAACCTATGTGACTGCAGTTACAGAGGATACGACGACGATCTCACCTAATGTTGTATTACTGAGCAACTCGACCGTCGAACGCTCTGCCGCTGAGGACGGCAGGACGGATAAACATCTTGCGTGTGTAATATGTGTAAAGGATGACTCCACTAAAACTCTTTTGGTCAATATTTATGATGAGCTTGGCAGGATAATCAATACCACAAGCGGCGATGTTTCTTTTGATTATGAATATGACAAGGATTCAAGGCTGATAAAGGAGTCGAAGTATTATAATGGCTTTTATCAGGGCTGTTACAGGCATGAATATGTCGGCAACAGTCACAATAAAACCGCATACTCAGCCGACGGAAATGTGTTATACGATGGCGAAACATACAGCGAGTTCTGGAATAATGCCGGTCAGCCATCCGGCAAAATCATCTATATTAGTGAAAAAGAACGCTATACAAGTATGGTGCGGGATTACGACAAGGAAACCGGCTATATTACCTCTGATTACACGGCGAGCCAGAATGAAGTCAAAAAGGATTTGAAGCATAGATATGAGGTAAATGAGCACGGGAATCTTGTGGAAACCGTTACTGACGGATTATCAGGCAAATCAGTATCCGAAACAACCTATTTGGGTGTTAAACGCTCGGGTGATAAGATAATCAAATATGAGGAGTACGACTCCGAGGGCAATACAATCAGGGGCTTTGATAATCACTATGTCGAGATAAACGGCAGAAATGTCCTTGATTCTAAAGCAATGATGGAGATAAATGCGATTTCCGGCAAAATTAAGGCTGATATTTATTTCTATTCAACGTCCGAATTTGATATTAAGGATGACATTTACGAATTCATAGGAATGGAACCTAATGATTTTTCCAGCCTGACCGTGCATATGGTATCATCAGGCTATGATGACATTGCCGTGACCTATGGCGGCTCCGGTACAAAGATGAAGACGGTCACTTCAAAGAGGGATGACAGCGGCAGGGTAATTGAAGTCGTTGAAAAGGATAAGGAAGGCAAGTTTGTTTCGGTCAGAACCTTTGAATATGACTCATTCGGAAACTGCATTAAAATGACAGTCGAGGAAGGCGAAGAGATTACAGAGTACATATTCGGCTACATATCCGTCCCAGATTCCTATTGTGAGCCGTTTGATTGCGCACAAGCCGAGGAGTATGTCGGCAAATAACATTTGACAGCATACCAATAACATATAAACAGATTACAGCTTTCTGCCTGCCGGCATTCCCTCGCTTTGCCCGCAGGCAGAAAGCTGTAATCTGTTTTATATTATCAGGGTTTATTCTTGACAACCTATATTTGCGTATGGTATGATTTATTCAGAATCAGCACAGATTTTCGGATTGAAGCTTCACGAAAGGAACGGTAATTTATGAATAAAAAACAGTTTTTTGCCCTGCCGGACGGATTGAAGAATAAACAGCTCTGGGGTTTTAGCTGGCTTGAGCACATAACCGCCATACCTCAGCCGCTCGCGCTTGTGACCGGATATAAGGAAAACGGTATGGCAAACGCAACAATGCAGTCGTGGTTCTGCTTTTCAAACGAGAATGATTTTTACTGTATATTCGCAAGCGTAAACAAGTATACGCATATGTACGATATCGCTGTAAGAAAAAAGCAGCTGGTTATAAACTTCCCCGGAATGGATGCTGTTGACCGATGCATGGACACAATCAAAAACAATGACTACGATATCGACGAGCTTTCCGCTGTGGGACTTAGCTACAGCGCCGGAAGCAAGGTTGATGCACCTGTTGTGGACGATTGCTTTTTGAATCTTGAATGTGATGTTATGTGGGAAAAGGAACTGTTCCCGGGAAGCTGCTATATGGCTCTGTGCGTTAAGGTGGTAAACGCTTGGTTCGATGAGGATCATTATAACTTGGAAAAATCGGGTCGCTACGGCGAAACCGGGTATTTATACAACATACATTCGCCGATGAACCCCGAAACTTTGGAATCCGTCAGAAGCTGCATAGGTATTATGAATAAAACGGATAAAACGTTATAATACAAAGACACAGGGATATTTCAGGACTCGGCAGGAAAGCTATCAATTTTTTAAGAATTTTTCGGGAGTGTGTAATAAACCGCTCCCGTTTTTTGTTATAGTATATGAAAGATATCTTTTAGATAGTATCAGGGAGATGATGGTTTGGAAGATTCAATGATTGTGGAGCTTTTTGTCCGTAGGGACGAGGAAGCAATAAAGCAGTCCGAAGCGAAATACGGCGCGGAACTTAAAAGAATGTCTATGCGGATAGTGGGCTCTGAGGAGGATGCCTGCGAGTGCCTTAACGATACGCTTTTGCAGGCATGGAATTCCATAACCGAGCAAAAGGATTATAATCTGCGGGCATATCTGATAAAGCTTCTGCACAACAATTCCATAAACTGCCTGAAGAAAAAGACGGCGGCAAAGCGTGGAGCAGTGAATGTGGCTTTAGAGGAGCTTGAGGGATGTCTGCCGGATGGCAGAGCAGATTTTGATTTTTTGGAAAAGGAAAGCCTCACCCGCGAAATAGAGGATTGGCTTTTAACGCTCAGCCCTGAAAAGAAGGCTATATTTGTCCGACGGTATTTCTTCATGGAATCGGCAAAGGAAATAGCGGGCGAGCTGAGCTTAAAAGAGGGGACAGTCCTTGTTTAATCTGTCACGCCTCAGAAAATCCTTAGCCAAGCATTTGAAGGAAAAGGAATATATTCTGCCATGATTCGAGGAAAGGATGGTAGCACTATGAAACAAAACGATATATTAGATTCTATCGGTGGTATAAGCGAGCGCATCATTGAAGATGTTCTTGACTACAAGCCCGAAAAGAAAATCTCTAAGAAGATACCGATAAAAAGGCTTTCGACAATAGTTGTGGCGGCGGTTCTGTTTGTTGCGCTTGCAATAACCTGCGTTGCAAACGCGGAGGAAATATCTGCGGCGCTGAGCGCACTTTTCATGCGGGAGCAGGAGTATATAGAACCATATGCTCAGGTTGTAAATCAGACAGATACCGGCGAGACAACCTCGATGACAGTAAGAAATATTGCAAAGGATGGGGACAACTACATTCTTAATATAACCCTTAGCAATCCCGACGGCTTTGAGCCAGGTTACTTGGTATACGACAGCATACGCCTTGATTACAGAGCAGAAGGGGAGCCGCGCAAATATAATATGCAGCTTCCAAGCGGCGCAAGAAAGCTTGACAACGAGAATCTGATATTATCGGGCTCAACCCTGTATGAAATTGAAGAGCCCGCGCAGGATATCTCCTTGCAGCTGATAGTGCCCGCCGAAATGAGCACTAAATGGCAGAGCGAAACCGTGGTTTGGGAGAGCGGAAAGTATCACTTTGAAATAAAGGGTCTTTCGCTGATTCCGACAATCACCGCCGAGGACGGCAATATTACTATTGCGGAGGAAAGAACGGATTACGCTGACAAGCTTGAAATTGATTTCGATTTCGATGCAGATAATGTTGAAGAGCTTCCGGCGACGGTTCTTTATCCGAATTCCGATTTCGAGCTTTCGGGAACTCATTTCCGCATCACCAAGCTTGAACACACAGCCACAAGGTTAAAGATTACCGTTGAGGATATGGATAAAGAAATACTGGAGTATGGAGGTCTGCACTTCTGGGGAACCGCAAAGCTGGACGGATTTAAGTCGCCAATGGAATATCCGTGGCTCCCGGTGCTTGATGAGAATGGCAATATGATTGGCTACCGGCAGGGCTTTGGTGAAGAAGGCATATCTAATGAAGAACTTTTTGATATTTTAGATATGATTTATGAGGTTAAAACTGAATACAATCTGCATGATATCTGTTATGTTCCCGAAGTAGTTTTTACGCCCGAGGCGGCAAAAGTATGCAAGATCAAAGAGGGCGTTCCGCTTGATTTATGGCCGCTGAATCCCGATGGAACTCTTAATATGTATGTATATGAGCAAACATTTGTTTTCGAGTCTGCAACGAGCCTTGATGACATTCAAGGTATAGATTTCCTTGCGTATACTTATGATTTCAGCAAGGAATATGGCGAGGATGGCTTCTGCGAAATCACAAGAGTAAACGGCTGGAAAAATACCGCCGAATAAATCTCTCGAAGATTCCCGGTCTTATTCGTAAGGCCGGGACATTTTATGTCAATAGTATCAATTCATACGTGCAGATTCTGTTACCAAACTGTAACCGAACTGTAGTAATAATCTTGTTGACAACGCTCATACTCAGTGCTAAAATGATTACCGAAATCATATTAAAGGAGATAATTCTTCATGAAAAAAGCATTATTAATTTTAGCACTTTCTATTTGCCTGACATTTGCCGCCTGCGGCGATACCAATACAGACCAGCCCAACAGCCCCTCTGTAACTGACAGCTCGCAGAATGTCTCTGAACCGGTTGATTCCCAGCCGGAGGGTACTTCGGAAAATGTCACCGATACGCAAGCCGATTCCAATGGCGAGGTCATCCCTTACGAAGATATACAGACGGATATGTATCTTTCAAGCGAGAAAAGGGTAGACAGCGATGGTACTGTAACCGAAATCAAGTATACTTATGATTCCGAGGGCAGACTGCTATCGGCGATAGAATCAGACGGCAGCGGATTTAAGTACGAGTATCCAGACAACAGCACCGATATTACTTATTATCTTTCTGCTGGCGGAGAAATCTATCAGAAGCAGGTCAACGAATACGACGGCAAGCATCAGCTTATGTCATGCATCTGCTATGACGGCAATGGCAATATTATGGGCGGCGGCGCAAGCAGCTCCTTTGTGTATTCCGAGCCTAACATAACATCTCAGATCAAGTACTACACCACCGACCTTGAACATTATGAAACCGTTGACTTTGAATATTCAAACGGCAACGTTGTAAGCAGGGTTCATAAGGACGAAAACGGCGATATCAATCAGACCTATGAATATGATGAAAATGGCAGACCTTTATCATCTTATGATAAAGACTACAGAACCGGCTTTGAATATTCTGAGAGATACGAGTATTCGCAGGATGAATCCGGCAACACCATCACCATATGCTATAGCGGCGACAGCGATACTCCCTCATCCAAAAACGTATTCGATTCAGAAGGTAGATTGGTTCTTGATATCCTCTACGATGAAGACGGCAATGAAGAGAACAAGACCGAGGTTGTAAGAGACGGCGACAAGGAGGTTACAACAACCTATCTGAACGGCGCGATATCATCGAAAAATGAATCGGTGGATGGAAGCTATGTTCGCATTGAAAACTATGACTCCGACGGCAAGCTCAGCGATTATTCCACATACGAAAATACAGATACAACCCTGACCGAAAGCTATTATGATGCCAACGGCAATCTTACCTCTAAAACCGTATATACAAACGGCGCCGATGACAGACCGATTTCTATGTATAGCTACAACGCAGAAGGAAATGTCACCTATTCCAATGTATACACATACGATGAAAACAACTGCCTTATAAAGGAAGAAACCACCTGGGACAGCCTTTCACAGCCTTCTGTGGTTACCTATGAATACACTGAAATCGAAGGCGTAATGAGAAACATTGGCAATACTGATACTAACAACTAATATATAAGTAACCATTCCGGATAAAAAGAGTTAGCACACAATTGCGCTAACTCTTTTTATTATGTGACACAGCAAAACTGGGCGTTGCCTATTCACTATTCGGCGCTATTCCTCCAAACTTCTACATCGATATAATGTCCGTAGCGCTCATCATAGGCGGGAATTTCCTCTATATCCTTAAAGAATCCGATGGCAAGTATTTCATCCTCGTATATCGGACCGGTAAACATGGCTTTAATTTTGATTATGCTGGCTTCGCCGTCGATATTGAGCATATTCCGTTCTTCGCCGTCTGTTCCCATAATAAAGTCAATGTAGCGGCTGCCGCCGTGCCAATACTTTTTCGCATCCTCCTCAAGCTCAAAGGCAATCTCATAATCTCCGAAGATAAATATGTCGTGATCCTTTAAGAACTGATTAAACACTTCATACTCCTCGGAAGAATGATATCCGCGGTCAAATTCCTCGCAAAAGCTATAGCCGCAGAACATACTTATCGCATCGAAGTGCATATCACCGATTTCCATAACCTGATGCAGCTCATCAGTGACTGTGAACTCAACGCTCATTGGTGAGATGGTTATTTCATCCACGACGAACTTATACCCCTCAACCTCGAATTCGGTATCAAGCTGAATGGTTCTTGACGGAAGCGGGGAGATGCCATTCTCGCCGACTGTGAAGTCATCCGAAATCATATCGTTATAGATTTTTTCTTCATACCACTTCATGCTTGCCTCGTCCGGATCGTCAAGCAGCTTGGCTTCTGTCAGACCGTAGATTCTGAATGAGTAATTGCCTTGGGGCAGGGAATCCATCCTTCTTGACAGCTTGATTGTAGCTTCAAAATCCGTTTCGGAGACATATTCGCCCTGAATATTCGTTCCTGTAATGGCAATCAGGTTAGGGTCCAAATCCTCGCGCGAGCCGAATGCGCCTTCGACCTTTTTTCCGTCGGCGGTGTAGATGCCTATTCCCTCATAATATAGGAAGGTGCGCTCAAACCCCGCTGGATTGTGAATGTTGATGTAAACATAGTAAAACTCGCCGTCGATAAATACCTTGTCGACCTTTAAACTCATTGCCGCAGGGTCGGTATCATCCTTGGTGATGTCCTCTTGACCGTCGCCGGTGTTGACAACCGCATAGGGGTCGATAAGTTCCTGCTCTCTTACAAACAGCGATCTGATTGCATTTGAGATTTCCTCCGCATTGATAATGCAGGTAGTGCCGACTATCAGAATCGCCAGACAGGCGGCAACTGATACTATCTTTTTAAGATTTATGCGATTTGCGTGCTTTTCAGCGACTTTGCCGCTGTCAATAGCCTCGTCAATCCATTCGCTTTTCATATCCCTGAGCGGGTCAAAATAACTGTCTGATTTTCTTGTTTTCATATCAAACCATCCTTTCAAAAATTCAGACGTTAATGCCATAGTCTATAAGGTGCCGGCGCAAATCCTTTCGCAGACGGAAAAGCGTGGTTGCAACCGTATTTTTATTGATGCCAAGCTGTGAAGCGATTTCCGAGACGGAAAGCATCATAAAATACCGCTTTGTGAAAATAATTCTTTTCTGCTTTTCAAGACCCGCCAGCCAATCGTCTATGGCTTTAGAGATTTCGATAGAATAAGCCGCATCTGCGCCGTCAAAGCTCGTGCCGACACATTCGTTCAGTTCCGACAAAGCTATCAGAGCACCACAGTGACGCTTTTGCGCAGTATTAGCTCTGAGCTTATCAATAGCAAGGCTTCGCGCGATTCTGTAAAGATACGCTCTTAAGTTGCTGGGCTGAATGTCCGCGGCGTTTTTCCAAGCTGACAGCAGCGCATCGTTGACGCATTCGTCGGCATCTTCCATAGAGCCGGTGATTCTTTTGCAAAAAGCCGTCAATTCGGCTCTGTACTTGATTTCACACTGCTTTATTGCTTCCTCACTTCCGGAAGATAACAGCGCAGTTATTTTTCTGTCTTCCAAATCATCACCACCAAACATATTTTGAAGCGCTTCTATATATTAAGACGGAAAAGGATTATCCCACATTTCATATTATATTGATTTTTTCTGGATTTTCAATAAAAATAAAGAGTTAGCACACAATGGAGCTAACTCATTTTACTACAGATTAAACCTTTCCTTAATCATCATAGCGGCTTTTTCTGGCGGAATGTTGGTATTGTCTATTTTGATGTAATTCTCAAACGGCACTTCACCGTCATAGCTGACGCATCTATGGTGATTATCGTCATTTATAAGCCTTTGGTTCGATACCTCGATATCCCGCTTTGAGGCTTTGTTTTTAAGCCTGTTTTCGGTGATGTTGCGCGTAAGCCTTACATCCTGCGGAGCTACAAGCTCGACATAGTAAAACTCGGTATCCGGCTTTTCCTTTAAGAAAATCTGCCTGATGTGCTCAAGATAATCCCACTCCGACTGCATTTCAAAGGCCATCATGTAAGTGAATATCAGACCGTAGTTATCAGATTTTGCATACTCCTCAAAGATTACCTCCCGCAGACGGCGGATGGCGGTTGAGTTATGCGCACCGAAAATTTCTATTACCGGCTCTATAGTCATGTGATTGTGGAAAAGCCTCAGATCTGTTATCTTCATAAGCTCCTGCCCAACGGTCATTTTGCCGACGGCGGCGTCTCCCATCATAAATAAAAGCTTCGTAAAAAACACCTCTTTATCATTCTGATTTCTTTACATAAAAATAGGGGATATATAAAAAGGCGGCGGGGATTGTGTCCCCACCGCCGAAAGTTTTGTGTGCTGAAAATTTAATTACAGCTCTGCAAAGTACTTGATAGTTCTTACCATCTGGCTGGTGTAAGAATTCTCGTTGTCGTACCAAGCAACAACCTGAACCTCATAAAGATCGTCAGCAATCTTGGTTACCATGGTCTGAGTAGCATCAAAGAGTGAGCCGTACTTCATACCGATAACGTCGGAAGAAACGATAGGATCTTCATTGTAGCCGTAGGAAGCAGAAGCAGCAGCCTTCATAGCAGCGTTGATGCCTTCCTTGGTAACGTCAGCCTTCTTAACAACAGCAGTAAGAATGGTGGTGGAGCCTGTGGGAACAGGAACTCTCTGAGCGGAGCCGATGAGCTTGCCGTTCAGTTCGGGGATAACAAGACCGATAGCCTTAGCAGCGCCGGTGGAGTTAGGAACGATGTTAGCAGCGCCAGCTCTTGCTCTTCTGAGGTCGCCCTTGCGGTGAGGACCGTCCAAGATCATCTGGTCGCCGGTGTAAGCGTGGATGGTGGACATGATACCGCTCTGGATAGGAGCATAATCATTAAGAGCCTTAGCCATAGGAGCCAAGCAGTTGGTGGTGCAGGAAGCAGCAGAGATGATGGTATCATCCTTGGTAAGGGTGTTCTCATTAACGCTGAAAACGATAGTAGGAAGATCGTTGCCTGCAGGAGCAGAAATAACAACCTTCTTAGCGCCGGCATCGATATGAGCCTGGCTCTTTTCCTTAGAGCAGTAGAAGCCGGTGCACTCCAGAACTACGTCAACACCGATTTCGCCCCAAGGAAGATCCTTAGCGTCCTTCTCGGCATAAATCTTAAGAACCTTGCCATCTACAGTGATGGTGCCTGCTTCATCGTCAGCGGAAACAGTGTGAGCGTTCTCACCAATCTTTCCGCAGTAGCCGCCCTGAGCGGTATCATACTTGAGAAGGTGAGCGAGCATGGAAGGCTTGGTAAGGTCGTTGATAGCAACGATCTCATAACCCTCTGCGCCGAACATCTGTCTGAAAGCAAGACGTCCGATTCTGCCGAATCCGTTAATTGCAACTTTTACTGACATTTTAAAAACCTCCAATAGTGTTTTTATACTGATATCCGATAAAGGCAGTCGCCTTCATCAGCGCACAGTATTATGCATATATTATTCTACACTATTTCGGTATTATTTGCAAGTACTTTGTCCAAAAAATATATTGATTTATTGTTAATTTTTTTGATGAAAATATAACAAAAACAGTTGCAGTCATGCTATAAGCGTGATTTCATGCCTGGATACCTTCATGTGCTGCTGCAATGGGTGATATAAAAGACGTCCGCCCCAACCGAGGCAGACGTCCTTTCCGATTATTCGCTATGTTATTTTGTTAAGCCGTTTTCCGCTTTTTAATAACTGCAAGCGCTATCGAGATCACTATAATTGAGATTCCGACGGCAGTATAAACTTCTGTTCCGCATCCACCGGTCTGAGGAAGCTCATGTCCGATAGTGTTCCTTACTGTGACAGTAAAGGTATAGCTGTTTTTAATCAATTCGGTATCAACAGTAAGCAGTTTTGTGCTTGTATTCTCTCCGTTAGGAACAGTAGCTACAGCTTTCCTATCATCGGCTTCCGTTAGATTGATTGTGACAGTTACAACACTGGAAAGGGGAATATAACCTGATGGAGCTGCAACCTCTTCAAGATAATAGGTGCCGTCCTTAAGATGGATGAAGCCATTTACTGGCTTACCGTTTTCTTCAGTTGTGATGAGGGTTGCTTTATCCGCTTCAGAAGTCCATTCAACTGTATCAGTTTCATTGTTCAAGCTGTAGTATTCGTTTATGCCTTCACTGTTTAAGCGATACAATCTGAATGATGCTCCGGATAATGTCATATTTCCGTCAGCATTTTTCTTGCAAACTGTCAAAGTAGAGTCCTGATCATCCATTACACGGATATACGTCGAGCGTGAGAACAGATGAGTTATTTCATTTTGTGACCAGTCTTCATAGTTGATACTCGTATTGGCGACTTGCTCTAAACCGAACTCATAATCCTGCCAAAGCTCATAATAAGGCCAGCCGGAAGTTGTGAAAATACGCCTATACTGTGCAAGCTCATCGTCTTTATTGTGTCTGTCTGCATTTGGATAATAGTTGAAAGCAACATGACCGACTTCAACTGCATCATCCGGCTTGTATTTAAGATATGTCTTAAATGCACCGTCTGAATTGTTTGGGGTTCCGTTTGTTTCACTCGATTCATTTACCGAAATATAGCCTTTGATTTTGTCTTCTTTTCCAATATCATAGAAGCTTGTGCTTGGCCCACTTATCCTCATTTGTGCGTAGATCCATGTTAAGGTATTGTCAATCTTATCATGTGATGCAAAATGGTCAAGAGTGCTGACAACATAGCCGGGACCGCGTCCAACTATAACACCATCGTCTTCCGTTCCGGCGTTGGCGTAAATAGTATCTTCCGTGACAAGAACCATAATGTCAGTTGTGTTTATTTTGTATCCTGCAGGAGCGTTTATTTCCTTGATGATATACTGACCGTCATCAAGATTTGTAAATTCACCTGTTCCGACATGGATATTATCCGGCAGGGTAGCAGTAGTTGTAACATTAACCGGCTTTATTTTAATGCTGCCGTCTGTGATATAGCCGGTGGTGCCGTTAATCTCGGCATTTTCGGAAAGTCCAACAAGGGTGCCATTGATATCGCGGTATTTGATTTCATTGGATGCCTCATCCTGTTGAACTCTATATATCGCAAAGGTTGCACCGTTTATCAGGTTATTGTTTTCATCTATTTTCTGAACAAATATTTTGTTGATAAGGTTCGGAACCTTGATATTCGCTCCGAAAGCTCTTTCAAAGCCCTTTGCACCAGGTATTCTTATTTCTTCAAGCTCATCTTCATGCGAATAAACACTGTGTGTATTGTTTGGTGTTGCGTCGTTTATATTATTCGCTGCTGTCCAGTAGAAGCCAACGGTATAGCGGGTTTTATTCTTGTCGTTTTCGCCAAGCATACGATAATATGTGGTGATATGCCCGGGGAGATTCTCAAGGGTTACCTGCATTTCGCATGAAGGAGAAACCTTGAATACAACCTCGTTTCCTTCAGCCTGAGACTTTTGAGCCGCTTCAATCGCAGCTGAAACGATATCGCCTTTATGATCCTTAACATCAACCAATGTGTAGCCAATCTTGTCATTGCCGTATACCGGAGTCCAGCTGTCGTTGCTTCCTAACGATTCAAGTATCGGGTCACCGTTTGAATCGACTGGACCTGTGTACTTCATAATAACAGCAAACAGCGTGCCGTATGTTTTAGTCGTTACATGGTTAGTTGCTTCATTGCGAATTATTTCATAATATTTTTCTTGCTTGGCGCCATTGCCATCTTTGAGCCAAATTTTATCCGTTGCAGTTACCTGAAGTGTAGATGCCGCGCGCGAGCCGGATTCATTTGTGTTCTGACAGCGCAGAATCGTTTGATTAGCACCTTTCCATATCTCTAGGTAAACATCCTTTGAAACAATTCTGTATCCATCCGGAACTTTTATCTCTCTTAGTATGAAATGATCGCCGAACCGATCCTGCAATTCTGTCAGAGTGAACGGTACATGATTTGTTGTATCTTCGAAAATCATTTCACCCTGATAGTTGGTAATGCCGGTGTAAAGTGCCTGAGCAATGATATGATTGCTGTCATCAAGTAAATTGCCGTATTCATCATACTTGGGATTCTCGGGCTCAGTTACAGGAGATCCATCTTTTTTATCAAGCATTTCATAAACAATATTGTCATCTTCATCATAATATGCATTAGCCGCATAAACTGCAAATTTTGCACCGGGGACTACCTGACCGTACTGGTCAACCTTATAAATTGCAGTCTTAGGTATGCTTATAAGGTTATATTTTAGCTCAAGGTTAGAAGAATAGTTGCCTCGTTCAAGATAGAAGAACTTAAGGGTGTGAGTGGTGTTGTCGGCAAATGTGTTATTAGACCAAGTTGTTGAATCTAATCTGCCTGCAACGTTATAAGCATCATAGAGGGTTGTTTTAGTCTCGTTTACTTTTCCTTTATTAATAAAGACTTCACCGGTAACAAAGTTGATATCGATACTGCACGCATCATGAATGCCGCCGCCGTCGCCGATAAGAACATCGTCAATGAATATCCACACGTCATCATCACCGGAAAAATGGAAGGATGTCGGAATACCATTTGACTCTTTAGTGTATCCACCGTTCTTTTGGAAGAAGCGCGTTGTTATCGTCATGCCGAAGTAGTGGCTGATAGGATAAGTGTCACATTTTGTTTCCATAACTTGGGGCGCATTGTTGAACGGGAAGAACATACCAACATCGTATCCACCAGTTGCATTCTTGTTGTGACTGAGAACCCCGGGTCTATCGTAGATATGAATGCTGTTATCGGATTCATTATATTCAGCCATTGTTTCCTTACAGTCAAAGTAGAAATATCCCTCATCATTGTTTCTAAGCAATCCGCCGACATTGGAATATGAAATCTTGCCAGGGTGCGAAATATCCGGGTTGAACAGATATGCAAGGGATTCACTGCTTCCGGTTGTTTCTAGAGAAAGGAAAGGATAGCCGTCATTGTCTAAAACGTTTTCTACTAAATTATTGTAAGGCTTTTCACTACCAGTCCATCCATTGATTGTATTCTTAGCACCGTTTCTGGAGAATTTTAATGTATGATTATTGTTAATGCCAAGATTCGAATTGTCATAATCATTGATATTGTCATTAATAAATCGTTTTTCTTCTCCATCTGAAGCAGTCCAATAGTCAAACAGATTTATAATTGTGTTGGATGATGCAACGGTGGGAAGGCGGTTAGCAGTGTTTTCGTTTACTGTAGGTGCAGGAGTGCAGACTTTTATGTTGGCAGGGCTTTGGTGTCCCCACCAACACGTTGTTTTATTACTATCGCCAAAATATGGGTTAATATAAATAGTATGTCCTTCAATAAGACTATAAATATTTAAAGCGTTTTCTGCCACAGGAGTAACCGTAAATGGAACAGAACTGTTTTTATCTTCAGTCAGAATAATATTTGCGGTGTATTCTTTCCATGTTGTATAATAATCAGGCTCACTAAATGTCAAATAATGCATCTTTCCGGTGACGTCCTTGGAATAAATATAGAATTGATTTTCACCGGCAGCTCTTTCAAAGTACCAATACTGGTAGGCAGAATAATTGCTTACAGATGCTAAAGTCACAGCTTTACGGTAAGTATGTTGAATGCTTTGGTTTTGGAAACCGGAATCTGTCATTATAAAATCTTCATTAGTCATCAATGTATAATTATTCTGACCACAGAAGATATAAGGAGCGCCCTCTTTAATTTCACTAAGAGGAACTGTAGCTAATTCAAAAGTCCTATTCCAGTAAATGCCACTGACGCTTCCATTTTCATAATTATATCCCCAGGTATCCGGAGAGACCGCCAACATTGTAATTCCATCATCTTCAATTTCTATATCATCAGCATCTGGGTCAATTCCGCATTCTTCGGTATGCTCATGCTCCTCCATTCCGCAAATAAGCTCCCACTTTCCGTAGCAGTGGATATCGTGAACGTGTCCCAGTGACTCATCAAGCGGGCAGATGATGTTCATATTTTCGTCAAAGCAACCGTACTCGAAGCTGTGAAGGTGTGCACCTTCACCCACAGGAATTTCACAAGTCAATGCGGTTTCGTCTATCGGGATTTCTTCGGTTATATAGCAGATACCTTCACATTCCTGTGTGTGCTGATGAATCCTGACTGCTAACATTCCGCAGACAAGCTCGCCAAATTCGTTAAAGCAGTTAGAATCATGCTCATGCAAAATAACCTCAGGAATGGCGCAAATGCTGGTATTTGAACCGTCGCCCAGTTCTGGAAGCCAATCCTGATTCAATACTTCACCTGGATTGCCAAGCTCATCAACGTTCTCATTTTCGCCCGGATTGCTCAATTCATCAGCATTGCCCAGCTCATCAGTAACAATAGGTTCTTCATTTGTTTCAAGCAAATCGGTATATTCAGATTTATCCGGAATAACCGGCTCTTCAAGCTCAATGGTGTCTGTCGGTTCTTCCTGATTATCTGTTAATCCGTAATTTTCCATGCCTATGGTCATAAGGTCAATGGGATATTCGCCCAAATCTGCGGCTTGAGTTGACTCAGCTTTTTCGCAGATTAAAACCTTCTCATAGATATAGCAATCGTCTGTGTGTACATGAACCATGGGTGCAGTGGTGATATCTTCAGCGGGGCTGCCAAATCCGGGAATTACTTCGTCAAAGCTATTATTATCTGATTGTAAGGGAGTGGTTTCACTCTGCAAAATGTCAGAAAAAGTGGTAGATGTCTGCATATCTTCGCTGAACGGCTCTGTAACAGCAGGCTCAGATATGGTTTCAGGAATGGTTTCGGTTGAAGGTTGAGTAACAGGCTCACTAAGCTCGGGCAAAGCTGGTTCGGCAGTCTCATCCTCTGAAACCATTGTAACTTCACCAGATGCAAATTCATCAACAGGCGGGGCGGGGAAGAAGCCGTTGTCTGTGCTAATCGGAAAATCGGTTTCAATACCGCCGATAATCTCGTTGCCGAATATATCCGTTTCAGGAGCGTCAAATCCGCATATGTACTTTTTGCGAAGTTCATAGCATTCGTCAGTATGTATGTGGAATTGGTTTTCATCATCCTGTGGGATATTGCAGGATTCATCATGAATGTGCAGGGATATTTCCGGCAATGGGCACCAAAGGCTGCCATCTGTATTATAGCAGTTTTCATCATGAGTATGAACGACGAAGTCAGCCTCGCCGCAAATCAGCGTGCCAAGCTCATCATAGCAGGTGCTTGTGTGATGATGAATATTTGGGTTGCTTTCAACTGGGATGGGAGTAATTTTATTTTCAGATGTGATTTGTCTGTAACATTCGTCGGTGTGAATGTGCTCTTCAAAACCGCAGTAGGTCGGCACTTCCATGGTGATGGCAGGCAGAATCAACGCATATGTAGTGCAGAAAACTACAACGCAACCCATTATAAACACTATTTTTTTCCATGCGTGACGGCGGCTGTTTCTAACCGTCATGCTGTTCTTGCCTTTGGCTTCATTGTATTGCATATGTATCTTCCTCTGAATTATTTGATTGATGCTTTATATATAATAATGCGATAAATGCTAATGGAAATATGCAAAATATTATTTGAATATATCAAAAAGCATATATGTAAATTTAAATAAATGATATTGTTTTATACAGCATTATATTTAGAATATATTATAGCATGAACACACGAAAATATCAATAGGAAATACAAAGAAATTATATTCATTTCACAAAATTTGGATTTATTTCTCATACAGTGATTTTCGGCGTTGAATCCGGTATTCTCGGGTAATTATCAGACTGATAAAAGTAAAATTCTTACTGCATTTTGCGTGTTAAACAAAAGAAAGGCCGGAGCTTGTCGACCTTTCATATTGAATTATCAACTTGTAAAAGTTGTAAAGGGCTTTTTATACTTATTTCCCGATAAAAATGTGTCTAGACTATGCATGGTTGTGACCATGCATAGTCATTAAATCGCCGCAAAGCCCATCGTATAGCGGTTTTGCGGCGATTTTACATGAGGGTTGCCCAAGCAACCCCCTCTACACTTTTACGGAAAATTAGTATTACTCACACCATCAAGTCGCAGACAAGATTTGAAAGCTCAGTAGGATTGGAAATCTCCATTCCGCCGATAAGTCGTGCCTGAGCGTAAAGTATCTTTGAATACTTCGCAAGCTTGTCCTTGTCGGCTTCGTAAAGCTTCTTAAGACTTTCTGCTATTGGATGGTTGATATTTATTTCAAGAACAGTCTGAGCCTTTATGCTGCCGTCGTTGTCTGGCATGGTGTTGAGCACCTTCTCCATTTCAAGGGATATTCCGCCCTCGCTCGAAAGGCAGACAGGGTGATCCTTTAAGGTGTTGGTGAACTTAACAGCACTTACAGAACCGGAAAGAGAATCTTTCATGAAGCTGAGCATAGTTTCATTGGATTCATTTTCAGTCTTAAGACTTTCTTTTTCTTCCTCGGTCGAGATATCCAGCGACTGATCCGAAACGTTTACAAAGCTCTTGCCCTCGTATTCTCCCAATGATTTAAGTGCGAATTCATCAACATCATCCTTAAGATAAAGCACCTCATAGCCCTTATCGACAACCGCCTCCGCCTGAGGAAGCATTGCGCAGGCTTCGATGCTCGAACCGCAGGCATAGTAGATGGACTTCTGCTCCTCTCTCATCCGTCCTAAGTATTCTTTAAGAGTTACAAGCTTCTTTTCATTGGAGGAGGTGAACATCACCAAATCCTTAAGCACATCCTTGTGCATACCGTAGTCGGAATAGAGACCGAATTTGAGCTGCAAGCCCAGCGAAGAGTAGAACTTCTCATATTTCTCTCTGTCGTTTTCAAGCATCTTTGTAAGCTCGTTCTTGATCCTCTTTTCAACCGCTCTTGCAATAACCTGAAGCTGGCGGTCGTGCTGAAGAGTCTCGCGCGAGATGTTAAGAGCTAAGTTTGCGCTGTCTATAACACCGTGAACAAAGCCGAAGTAATCGGGCAACAAATCAGAGCATTTGTCCATAATAAGAACACCGCTTGAATAAAGCTGCAAGCCTTTTTCGTAATTCTTTGAATAGTAATCAAACGGAGCATGAGAGGGGATAAACAAAAGCGCGTCGAATGCGGCAGTACCGTCTACAGAGAAGTGAAGAACCTTTGAAGGAGCTTCATAATCATAGAATTTCTCGCGGTAGAACTTGTTGTATTCCTCCTCGGTGATTTCGGATGATGAGCGTTTCCACAGCGGGATCATGCTGTTAAGGTTTGCAGTGGTCTTAACGGTCTCGTATTCGTCCTTACTGCCTTCTTTGAGCTTGGATTCCTCAACCTCCATCTTGATGGGGTAGCGGATGTAGTCGGAATACTTCCTGATAAGCTCCCTGATTCTGTATTCGTCAAGATATTCGCTGTACTTCTCATCGTCGTTATCTTCGCGCAGGTGAAGGATTATTTCCGTTCCGGCTTCTGCCTTTGCGCAGGGTTCAACGGTGTAGCCGTCCACGCCGGAGGACTGCCACTGCCATGCCTCATCGCTTCCGCAGACTTTTGAATTGACTGTTATAAGGTCAGCAACCATGAAAGCAGAATAGAAGCCTACGCCGAACTGACCTATGATATCGGTCTTTTCCTTTGCTTCTTCGTTCTGCTTGAAATCGTAAGAACCGCTCTTGGCGATAGTGCCTAAGTTGTTTTCAAGCTCGTCACGGGTCATGCCGCAGCCGTTGTCTGTTATGGTAAGAGTTTTCTTATCCTTGTCCGGAACAATCCAAATCTCGTACTCGCCGTTTTCAAGTGATGCACTTGAATCGTTGAGGGCACGGAAATGACGCTTGTCCAAAGCGTCGCTTGCATTTGATATTAACTCTCTCAGGAAAATTTCCTTGTGGGTGTAAACGGAGTTAATCATCATATCAAGCAGCTTTTTTGATTCTGTTTTAAATTCTTTTTTTGCCATGATAATTCTCCTTTTGGATTATTTTTTATCAAACAGTTATGATAACACCTATTTTCAAAAATACTATGAAAATATTGTGAAATTTCTGTTACATTTCTTCACAAAAAATTACAGAGCGGATAGCTTCCGCTCTGTAAGATGTGATATCGCTTATCTGATAAAGTTTGTTCTTACCGGTTCTTCTTTTTCTGGAAGACCGTATTTTTCCTTGCCCAAGGCAATCGACTTCATCAGGAAGGACATATTTTTGGCTAAGGTTCTCATCATCTGAAGTCCTTCAAGGTCGTTCTTAGCATCCTCGGCGCTGTTGCCGTGGATTCCGTTCCAGTACTGACCGGATGCAACCGGCATACCGCTTATCGTGAAGAATTTGTTCAGCTCGTCAAAGGTGGCTGTCAGACCGCCTCTTCTTGCTGAGCATACAGCTGCGCCAACCTTCATGCTTTTGTCAAAGTGAGTGCTGTAGAACAGCCTTGTCATGAAGGCAACCAAAGCTGCATTTGCCGAGGCATAATAAACCGGTGAGCCGACCACCAAGCCGTCACACTCCTCGAACTTCTGAGCAGCCTCGTTTACAATGTCGTTAAAAACGCATTTGCCTGTTTTGTAGCAAGATTTGCAGGCAACGCAGCTTCTTATGTCCTTGTTGCCGATGTGCAAAAGCTCGACTTCTATGCCTTCATCCTCAAATACCTTTATCATTTCATTGAGGGCAGTAAAAGTGCTCCCGTTTGCATGGGGGCTGCCATTAATCATTAATACTTTCATTGTAAATTTTTCTCCTTTATCGTTTTTTAATATGTATTCTTTTATATTCATTATATATTCTTTTTTGCAAAATAGCAATAGACGAAAGGAATAAAATGGACAACTTTTTGCATTGAGTAGTCATTTTTATTAATAGTTTGGTCGTTTTAAAAATATTCTTGACTTGGCAGTTGATTTTTTTTATAATAAATATACAATTATTTATTTACGAAGGAATGCTTATTTATGAAGATCAAACGGTTTATTTTACTTTTAACAGCGGTTATTATGGCAATATCCGTGCTTCCGCTTACGGCTTTTGCGGAGGATGGTGCGAAAACCTCTTCAAAACAGGAGTTGAGGCGTCCGGTCTCTCCCGAGCAGCCAATGTGGATAGTGCATATCGACACATGGAACTATGCCGACCCGGCGAAGATCATCGACCTTATCCCGGAGGATATACTTCCGTATGTTGTGTTCAACATATCCATGTCGATAAACTACGACCATGATACACATACGTGGGGCATGGTAAATGACGGTTATGAGCTTGCGAAATCCTGGCTTCGCACCTGCGCCGAAAAGAATGTCTGGGCGATGATTCAGCCCGCCAGCGGCGGACAATGCCATTTTAAGGATTATCCGAACGGCGGGCTTGAAGGAACGCTGTTTGAAGAATTCTTCCGTGATTACCCCAACTTTTTGGGCTTTAACTACTGCGAGCAGTTCTGGGGCTTTGAGCAGAAGGACTTTCCGGTAACTCCCGTTCAAAGATACAAGCACTTTGCAAATCTTTTGGAGCTGACAAACAAATACGGCGGATATCTTGTTGTAAGCTGGTGTGGTAATCAGTGGGGACAGAACATCAACCCTATTGCAATGCTGAAGCGTGTCCCGGAATTTGAAGAGGCCTGCCGCAAGTATACCGAAAACTTCATCCTATGTGAAAAGTATACTCAGGTGGGATATATTCAGGATGCTGAAAGCATCTGCCTTGGCGCATATCTTTCAGGTTATGCCGGTCAGTACGGTATAAGATATGACAGCACCGGATGGACGAACTCAGAAGGTAAAAACGAAGACTTTACTCTTGCAACCGGTCTGTCAACTCATATAGAAAAGCTTATGCAGGCGGGACTCACGGTTATAGATGGCCCTGAACTTATCTGGGATCAGGATTTCAGGGAAAAGTGGGGAGGAACCAAAACCTCAGATGGCTACACCTCAAGACAGTGGGAGATGTACGACCAGTTCCAGAACGTCATGATAGATATGTTCCGCAAGGTTCTTGATGGCTCTATAAGAATACCAAGCAGGGAAGAGGTCATAAAGAATACCAAGGTAGTTATTATTCAGGACTATAAGACAAGCGCAGTAGCTTCCGACGATACTAAGTACTGCTCGCCGAAATCTCTTTTCGAGGGGCTGTATCAGATGAAGGGGGACGGCGCACTGCGGGATAATCACAACTTCTTCAAGAGCACCGGCAGATATCCTGCAATCCCCGTTGTTTACGGCTTGGCTGATGATACTGCGAATGGCTTCAAAATCAAGGTAAACGCTTCAAATTATGCGGCAAAATGGGGAAGCACAAAAATGAAGACGGATGAGCTTAACAAGCTTTTCCCAAAGGAATACTCAGGAAACGTTTATGCAAGGCGTAATGAAAACAGCTGGACTATATATAATCCGTTCAAGACAGGTGAAAGCGCAACAGGAAGACTTAACTTCAAATACAACACCTCCGACTATATGGAGCTGTCACTTTCGCAGTACAGTGCCGGAGTTATCAATGAATATTCGGACATGGTTAAGATTTATGTAAACAATTATGACAACAGGTTGGATAAGCCAACTGTCCTTAAAAAGGACATTTTCAAGTTCTATGGCGCGTCCTCCGAGCCCAGCGTTACCTTCAAGGACAGGGGAGTAAACCAGACCAAGTCAAAGGTAACGAAGTCGTGGAAGGACGGCGTTCTGACGGTTTCAGTCAGCCACAACGGTCCTGTTGACATTACAGTTAACATAAGCGGTGACGCCGAGAACAGACTGACTAAGTATACAAAGTCTTCCGTATCCGCTCCCGCAAGACCTCCTCTGTATTACGGCGACAGACAGTATGAGGCTGAGCATTTCGAGTATAAGAATGTTTCAAAGGTTGTGACGAATGGCTGCCGCACTGGCGTTGACAAATTCACAGGTCAGGGCTATATGATATTCGGAAAAAGCTCTAACGCCGCGGTCAAGGATACGATAAGCGTTCTCGAAGCGGGCGAATATACCTTAAGCCTGAGATACGCAATAAAAGGCTCAAACGCGGATAATCTTTCACTTTATATTAACGGCAAGCAGGTTTCTTCTCCATCACTCAAAAAGACCGGTTCGACCAGTAAATGGGGAACATACAAAGTCAAGGTTGCTTTGAATAAAGGTGAAAACACCTTTGAGCTTAAAGCGAAATCCTCGGCTTCGGAGGATATATATCTTGATAATATAGTTATTTCAAAAGCAAAATAATACTGATTGGAGGCTTTGAAAATGAATATTAAAAGAATAATCGCTCTTGTCTTCGCGGTGGTGATAGCGCTGACGGCAATGCCGTTTTCAGCCGTTGCCGAGGGTGAAGGCAGTGAGGCGAAGGTTATGCCAAGGGATGGCAAGCTAAGGCGTCCGATTTCGCCCGAACAGCCGATGTGGATAGTACATATAGACACCTGGAACAACGCCGACCCCGATAAGATAATCGACCTTATACCGGAGGATGTTCTTCCGTATGTTGTATTCAACATCTCCATGTCGATAAGCTACGACCATGATACCCATACATGGGGCGTGGTAAACGACGGTTACGAGCTTGCAAAATCATGGCTCCGAACCTGCGCCGAGCGTCAGGTGTGGGCGATGATTCAGCCAGCCAGCGGCGGACAGTGCCATTTCCCGGACTACATCGACCAGTCCTGCGATGGTACTTTGTTTGAAGAATTCTTCCGCGACTATCCTAACTTCTTGGGCTTTAACTACTGCGAGCAGTTTTGGGGCTTCGAGCAGGAGGATTTCCCGATAACCTGCCCGGACAGATACCGTCACTTCGCAAATCTGTTAAAGCTGACTCACGACTACGGCGGATATCTTGTAGACAGTTGGTGCGGCAACCAGTGGGGACAGTCAATCAACCCTATGGCTATGCTCAAGACAGTACCGGAATTTGAAGAGGCTGCAAGAACCTATACCGAAAACTTCATTCTCTGCGAAAAGTACACTCAGGTTGGCTATATGCACGACCAGGAAAGCTATATTTTGGGCGCATGGCTTTCCGGCTATTCCGGACAGTACGGTATCCGCTATGATGAAACCGGCTGGACTTCTAATGGTCTGCCGTATTCCATGTCAACCGGTCTTTCAACTCAGCTTGAAAAGCTCGTAAAATCGGGACTTACCGTTGTAGACGGTCCCGAGCTTATCCCCGAGGATTGCTTCTTCGAGGACAGAGCTGAGACTGATGAGGACGGCTACACCATAAGAAAATGGCAGTCCTATGTTCAGTTCAAGAACGTTGCAACCGATATGTTCCGCAAAGTCATTGATGGCACGATCCGCATCCCCACCCGCGAGGAGGTCATAAAAAACACAAAGGTCGCTATTGTTCAGGATGTTGAAAAGGGAAATGATTTTGATAAATACTGCACATATCCTTCGCTGTTCACAGGTCTTTACCAGATGGATGAGGATGGTGTTTTGCAGGAAAACAAAAATTTCTATAAGAAGACGGGAAGATATCCCACCATACCGACGGTTTATGCATTCACTGATGATATTTCAAAATCCTTCGAGCTCGTTGTTAATCAGTCGGAATTCAAGGACAGATGGCCTACAGTTGAGGATAAGGTAGATGAGCTTAATGAGATGTTCCCGGAGGAATCGAGCGGAACTATCTATGCCGGAAGAAACAAGAACACATGGGTAGTATACAATCCCCTTAAGAACCGCAAGGATGCTCAGGGAAGCCTTACTTTGCAGTATAATACCGCCAAGGATATGGATTTAACTCTTAGTAAGTACACAACTGGAATTATCAATGAGTATTCCGACAGCATAGATATATATTTAAACAACTTCGACAATGACAGTGTAATAATGCTCAGTGATGATGTTATAACCATAAACGGCTGTTCGGAAGAGCCGACGTTTACATACGAGGACAGAACCATAGAAGGAATGGCTCCTAAGGTAAGCTCGTCATACTCGAACGGAAGCTTTACATTGACGGTATCTCACAATGGTCCTATTGATATCAGCATAAAGGTCAAGGGCAATGAATCCGGCAAGCTCACAGACTATAACACGGCTTCATATATCCCTCCGGAAAGACCGGGCATATATTACGGCGACAGACAGTATGAATTTGAACTCAGCGAACAGAAAAACGTCGAGCAGAACGTTCCGAACGGATGCAGGACCGGTGTTGATAAATTTAAGGGTCAGGGCTATCTGATTTTCGGCAAAGAAAACAAAGCCGCCGCAAGGGACACCATCAATACCCTTGAATCCGGCAAATATAACCTCAGTGTAAGATACGCATTGGCAAACGCCGATGTTTCAAAGCTTGCATTGTATGTCAACGGCAGAAAGGTTACAAATCTTAAGCTTGCAAAAACCGGCTCGACAAGCGAATGGTCGCTCTGCACTGAGGAAGTGTCATTAAAGAAGGGCGCAAATACAGTTGAGCTGAAATCGACCGGCGAGCTTGAAGACACCCTTTATCTCGACTGCATGATTTTAGGCTCGGAGCGTTTAGGAAACGCATCTAATCCTATGGGAATTATTATTGCGGCAGTGATTGTCGCTGCAGCCGCTGCTGTTGTGGCTGTATTGATTGTCAAAAAGAAAAAGCATAATAAATAGAGTAAAGCAAATAAGACTGCGCCTGTCAGATGATTTGTTCTGACAGGCGCGGTCTTATAATTCTTAAAAAGGAGGTTATTAGCGTTGGTTATTTTGATGGCATGAGCCGCTCATCGGGCAGCAGCCGCAGTTTCCGCCGCAGGAATGCTTGCCGTTTTTCTTATCCTTAATAAGCTTGCGGATAATAAGAGCTGCGATAACTATAAGTATCAGGCTGATAACAGCCGTTGAAATCCATTCCATAGTTTGAACTCCTTTATTTTTTTATGGTTAACTTAGTTGCTTCCTTATATGGTTTGAATAGCATGAATATCATTCCGGCAAGAATAACTATTGAAAAGATAAGTCCAATAATGTTTGCATTTCCGGTAAACAGTCCGCCAAACTGGTTTATCATAAGAGCTATAGCATAGGCGAACAGGCACTGATATCCGATTGCGAACCAAGTCCATTTTGCACTGTTCATCTCACGGCGGATGGCTCCTATTGCGGCGAAGCAGGGCGCACAAAGAAGGTTGAATACCATGAATGAGTATCCGCTTATGCGGGTAAAGGTTTCTCCGAGAACCTGATATACGTTTCCGGAGGCTCCGTAAAGAATGCCCATCGTTCCAACAATGTTTTCCTTTGCAACAAGTCCCGTGATGGACGCGACCGCCGCCTGCCAGCTGCCCCATCCCAATGGTGCAAATACCCAGGCGATTGCGCTTCCTATTGCGGCGAGGATGGACTTGTCAAGCTCGTCTTCCGCGAGCATTCTGAAACCATCTGATGCGAAGCCGAAGTAGGTTGTAAACCAAATAAATATGGTTGAAAGCAGTATGATAGTTCCGGCCTTTCTGATGAACGACCATCCGCGTTCCCACATTGAGCGCAGTACGTTTGAAGGGGTGGGAAGGTGATAAACGGGAAGCTCCATAACGAAAGGAGCGGGCTCGCCGGCAAACATCTTTGTCTTTTTTAGCATGATTCCCGATATAATTATTGCCGCCATACCGATGAAATATGCGCTTGTGGCAACCCAAGCAGAGCCTCCGAAGATTGCGCCCGCTATCATAGAGATGAACGGAACCTTGGCACCGCAAGGGATAAATGTTGTAGTCATAATAGTCATGCGCCTGTCGCGCTCGTTTTCTATCGTTCTTGAAGCCATGATTCCGGGGATTCCGCAGCCTGTGCCAATGAGCATAGGAATAAAGGATTTGCCCGAAAGACCGAATTTGCGGAATACTCTGTCTAAAACGAATGCTATTCTTGCCATGTAACCGCAAGCCTCGAGGAAGGCGAGCAGCAGGAACAGAACCAGCATCTGAGGAACGAAGCCCAAAACCGCGCCAACGCCGGCTACGATACCGTCAAGGATAAGTCCCTGAAGCCAGTCAGCCGCGCCGATAGCTTCAAGACCGTTTCCAATAAGAACAGGAATGCCGGGAACCCACACGCCGTATGAAGAGGTATCTGGTGCACCGTAGCTTTCCTTGTAATCTGTGTTGAGGTACTGTGAAACTGCGTTTTCAAGATCTGCCTTTGTAGTGCCGGATACCTCCTCAACAGCAAGGGTTTCCTCGTCCTCGAGCTCATAAGTTACGCTTGCATCATCTGGGGTGAGCGAAACAAGCTTTGCAAGAGCTGCGGAGGCGGCATCATTGCTGTAATCCTCAGCTTCCAAATCTATAGCATTTTTGATTTCATCGTCGCCGTATGCATTTACGAATGCGGATATGATAGCGTCAGAGTCACCATAATTTTCCGCAGCTTCCTCGTAAGCCGAGCTGCCTATGCCGAATAGATGATATCCGTCACCGAACAAGCCGTCGTTTGCCCAGTCTGTTGCTGCTGTACCCACCGTTACCATCGAAATATAGTAGACACAGAACATAATCAGTGCGAAGATGGGAAGACCAAGCCAGCGGTTGGTGACGATTTTGTCTATCTTATCTGATGTTGAAAGCCCGCCCTGCGACTTCTTCTTGTAGCACGCCTTTATAACGTCGGCTATGTAAACGTATCTTTCGTTGGTTATGATGCTTTCCGAATCGTCGTCAAGTTCTTTTTCTGCTTCTGCGATGTCCTTTTCGATATGTGCAAGTATGCCATTGTCAAGATTCAGGCTCTGCAAAACCTTATCGTCGCGCTCAAAGATTTTAATTGCGTACCATCTCTGCTGCTCCTCGGGGAGATCATGAACGGTGGCTTCCTCGATGTGCGCGATAGCGTGCTCGACAGTTCCGGAGAATGTATGCATGGGAACGGTTTTATCCGACTTTGCCGCCGAGATAGCCGCCTCCGCCGCTTCCATGATTCCAGTTCCCTTAAGAGCTGATATTTTTATTACCCTGCATCCAAGCTGACGTGAAAGCTCATCGGTGTCGATTTTATCGCCGTTCTTTTCAACGATATCCATCATGTTGACGGCGATTACGACCGGTATTCCAAGCTCGGTCAGTTGAGTGGTAAGGTAAAGGTTTCTTTCAAGATTGGTTCCGTCGATGATGTTGAGGATAACGTCGGGACGTTCGTTACTCAGATAGTTTCTTGCAACAACCTCCTCCAAAGTGTAAGGGGAGAGGGAGTAGATACCCGGAAGGTCGGTAACAACAACTCCTGAATGCTTTTTGAGTTTGCCCTCCTTCTTTTCAACTGTAACTCCGGGCCAGTTTCCTACAAACTGATTGGAGCCTGTAAGTGCGTTGAACAGTGTGGTTTTACCACAGTTGGGGTTGCCGGCAAGGGCAATCCTTATTGATTGTTCAGCCATATGTATTTTCTCCTTTCTTGTTAGCTAACGCTAACCGTATCGTATAAAAATAATGATATCAGCAAAGCTCGACGTCTATCATTTCAGCGTCAGCCTTGCGCAAAGAAAGCTCGTAACCGCGGACGGTTATTTCAAGCGGGTCTCCCAAAGGAGCCACCTTTCTCACTGCAATTTCAACGCCCTTGGTTATGCCCATGTCCATTATTCTGCGCTTAATTGCGCCCTCGCCGCGAAGCTTGATAACCTTAACGCTGCTTCCGATTTTTGCTTCTTTTAAAGTCATATTTTTTCCTCCAATCTATATAAATGAAATTACCAACAAGATCATCGGTGAGACACTATCGTCAAACCATAATTTTCCTTGCCATATCGGAATTGATTGCGATTCTTGATTCCTTAACGTTAACAATAACATTCCCTCCGAGCGTAGATATAACCTTTACGGTTCCCCCGACAACAAAGCCGATATCCTCAAGGTGCTTTTTGACCTCAGGGGAGCCGCCGATTTTCTTTATAGTGTTTTCCTCTCCTGTAGCTGCAAGTGCAAGCGGCATCATAAATAATCCTCCTCAAATTGGTTAGCATACGCTAACGCAATGACAAAATATATAGTTAGCTTTCGCTAACCGTCAATATAATACACCGTCATATTTTGTTTGTCAACTGTTTTTTGCCGATGAAAAGTATTTTTGTAGGCATAAACAAATGGATTAGCATATGCTAACTCAATTTTGTGCAGAATTCAGATCTGTCTAGATTGATGAATATCGCCATCCGGGGGATATCAGCGGTGAATTATGAAAAAAGTATGAATCTGCTTGCAATTGCAATAAAAAAATGCTATTATACTATATATACGTATAATATTAATTTCAGCCTGAAGAGAAAGCAGATTATACATGGTCATAAATCTGGTATAAAATCGCTCATGATGGATTTTGTACCGATTTTTCGACACATCAGGGTCTACGCTTCTTTATGCTGAGATAAGTATAGCATTTTTGTCTGTAACGGAGGTAAGAATAAATGCATTTGGCTGAGTCTGGTGAAATGTATCTTGAAACTATATATATACTTTCACATAAATTAGGTGCTGTCCGCTCTTTGGATGTCGCCGAATATATGGGATTCTCAAAGCCCAGCGTAAGCAGAGCGGTGGGTCTTTTGAAAAGCGGTTTTTATATCACAATGGATAAGGATGGTCTTCTGGAGCTGACTGACGCAGGAAGAGAAATTGCGGAAAAAATCTACGAGCGGCATACTGTTTTAACTGAGCTTTTGACGAAACTTGGAGTAGACCCTGAAATCGCTGCGGAGGACGCCTGTAAGATGGAGCATGATATAAGCGATGCTTCATTTGAGGCAATAAAAAGGCATTTCAAGAAATATGGAGATAAAAAGTAATATGCTGCTGTCATCATCTTTGCAGAATAACTCTGTTCCTGCACCGTTTTATGTGGTTTTGGCAGTGGCGATTATTGGCGCGTTGGCTTTTATCGCGGTAAAAGGAGTTAAATACAGGGGAAAGTCAAAGCGGACGCATAAGTTTATGTCTGCTGGACAGTTTATCGCCATGGGCTTTGCAGGGCTTATAGTTCTCGGCTCGATTCTTTTGTACCTGCCAATTACACATAACGAGGGCATCAAGGTTAGCTATCTCGAGTCACTGTTTACTTCGACAAGTGCCGTATGCGTTACCGGACTCATAGCTTTTGACACTGCTGATACCTTTAATCTTCTGGGACAGGCGATAATAGCAATCCTTATACAGATAGGCGGCTTGGGAATAGCCTCATTGGGAATAGGCATTATGGCACTTTCGGGCAGAAAGGTCAATATGCGCGACAGATATCTTGTAAAGGAAGCCCTTAACTACAGCTCTTTCGACGGCGTTACAGGCCTTGTAAGATGGGTCTTGCTGACGACTGTATGTATAGAATCGGTCGGTGCTGTAACAAGCTTCTTTGTGTTTATCAAGGACTACAGCTTTTGGCAAGCAGTGTGGATGAGTGTTTTTCATTCCATAGCTTCGTTCAATAACGCTGGATTTGATATTATCGGGGGCGGTAAAGGACTTTCACCTTACACTCATGACCCGCTCATGAATATAATAACCGCGCTACTGATAATCCTTGGCGGCATAGGCTTTTATGCAATCAAGGAGATAATTTCAAAGAAATCCTTTAAAAAATTCACGCTCAACACAAAGGTTGCCATAACAACCTCGGTTGCTCTGACGGTTGTGGGAACTCTTCTGTTGAAAATTTCCGAGGAAATAACCTGGCTGGGAGCGTTCTTTACGAGCGTTTCAACAAGAACTGCTGGCTTTTCTACCTATTCCATGGGTGGATTGTCAAGCGCCGGCATATTTATAGTTATAATTCTTATGTTTATAGGAGCGTCCCCTGGATCGACCGGCGGCGGCGTTAAGACTACTACTTTTTTCGTACTTGTAAGCTCGGTTATATCCATCATGACAAATAAGGATATGGGAGCGTTTAAGCGCAAATTCAAGCAGGAGACTGTCTTCAAGGCGTTCTTAATATTTGTAACGTCAATTATCATCTGCCTTGTTTCGACATATCTGCTTTGTCTGACAGAGCCGGATATTGAGTTTCTGCCGCTGCTGTTTGAAGCGGTTTCAGCATTCGGAACGGTTGGTCTTTCCACCGGTATAACCGCCGGGATTTCCGCAGCCGGAAAGATTGTTTTAATACTGACAATGTTCATAGGAAGAATCGGTCCGCTTACGGCAGTAACGCTTCTTGCGGTAAGTCCGCCGCCAACTGTCAGCAGGGCGGAAGAGAATATTTCAGTCGGATAAGGAAGGGATTATTACATGAAAAGAACAAAGAGAAATAATAATACAACATATGGCATAATCGGCTTGGGTCGCTTCGGATTTGCACTTGCTCAAAGTCTTTCGGAAAACGGTGTGGAAATTGTTGTTCTGGATAGAGACCCTGACAGAACCAAGGCGGCTCTTGCATTCACCGACAATGCCTTCACAGTCGCGGCACTCAGCAAAGAGATTCTTATGGACTGTGGAATAAACAACTGCGACACCGTAATAATCTGCATTGGTGAGGCAATAGATACCAGTATTCTGACAACTCTTACGGTTATAGAGTTGGGTGTCAAGAAGGTAATAGCAAAGGCTTCCAGCCTTGAGCACGGCGCTGTTCTTGAAAAGCTTGGCGCAGAGGTTGTTTATCCGGAAAGGGACAGAGCACTCATTCTCTCCAAAAAGCTGACATCCTCCAAGATTATGGAGTATATAACCGTAAGCGGAGAGGTTGACATAACTGAGATAGAGCTGCCGGAAATCCCGGAGGATATGACGGTATTCAAGTTTGGATTCAGGAACAAATACGGTCTTAACCTTATAGCCATCAAGCATGACGATGTTGTTACCACCGACATCGGACCGAATACTCCTGTTGTTACCGGTGATACCGTCGTTGTGTGCGGCAAGAGGAATAATATAACCAAGTTTGAAGCTAATCTTTGAAGAGGTGCTTAGTGCTTTATGAAAAGCTATAAAGGAACGATATACTGCTCGTATACCGGATACATAACTCAGGCGATAGTCAACATATTCGCGCCTTTGCTTTTTGTTACGTTTCATGAGGAATTCGGCATATCCTTTTCGCAAATAACCCTGATAACAACACTGAATTTCTCCACACAGCTGATTATAGATTTACTCAGCTCAAAGTTTGTTGATAAGATTGGATATAGAGTATCAATAGTCTCAGCACACATCTTTTCCGCTCTTGGTCTTTTAGGTATGGCATTTTTGCCGAATATTCTGTCAAATGCCTATGCAGGACTGCTCATATCGGTAATACTTTACGCTATCGGCGGAGGTCTTATCGAGGTTCTTATAAGCCCGATAGTAGAAGCCTGCCCAAGCGACGATAAGGCATCCGCCATGAGTCTGCTTCATTCTTTTTACTGCTGGGGCTCGGTCGGAGTGATACTTCTGTCCACCGGCTTCTTTGCGGCGTTCGGAAGGGAGCATTGGCGGATTTTGGCTTGTATGTGGGCGTTGATACCTATTGTAAATGCAATTTGCTTTACACACGTCCCGATTGCTTCCTTAACCGAAGAAGGCGAGGGAATGAAGATTAAAGAGCTTTGTAAAACCAAGCTATTCTGGGTCTTTGTCGTGTTGATGCTATGCGCAGGAGCAAGTGAGCTTTCAATGAGCCAATGGGCTTCGGCGTTCGCTGAAAACGGACTTAAGGTTTCTAAAACCATCGGCGACCTTGCAGGTCCTTGCTTCTTCTCTGTGCTGATGGGTCTGGCAAGAGTGTTTTATGCTAAGTTTTCCGAGAAAATCAATCTTACATCCTTTATAATAGTCAGTTCAGGGCTGTGCATAGCCGCTTATTTAATTACGGTTCTTTCTCCGATTCCGCTGCTTTCGCTGATAGGATGCGCCTTGTGCGGACTTTCTGTTGGTATAATGTGGCCGGGTGTGTTCAGTATAGCTTCGTCGAAGCTGCCGAAGGGCGGTACGGCAATGTTTGCGCTTTTGGCTCTCGCAGGCGATATGGGATGCTCAAGCGGACCTACCATTGTCGGAATGGTTTCGGGAGCCTGCTCGGATAATCTTAAGGCTGGTCTTGCCTGTGCAATAATTTTTCCTATACTTATGATTGTCTGCACTATGACGCTTTTGAAGATGACTTCCACAACTGATAAGCCGTGTAAATGAATTTAGCTTTACATATATTTTGGAGGAATCAATGACATATAAGGATATGCTGACTGCCGCAATAAGACAGTCGGCAATAGAGATGAACTGCTGTGAAGAAGATTTTTTCTCGAATGTGAATATTGTCACAGCTTCCAAATCTGACTCACGGTCAAGAAAGTATTACAATCTGCCGTTTGCCTGTAGTTTTGTCTCATACGGCAATAATGTCGTGGCTTCGGCAAATGATGAGCTTATAGCTGTGATTCGCGGCTATATTGGAAAGCACGAATGGTATCATTGTTATGAAACTCCAGCCATCTGTGAGCTTAACGACGTTATCCGTCCGCTGGGATACAGCGTTAAATATATGAGTGAGTATTTTCTCCCCGAACCTGAGAATATTCCAGATATAAAATGCCAATATGAAATAAGATGTCTTGTTCATGAGGATTTTAAAGAACTATACCTCCCTGAGTGGAGCAATGCTCTGTGTGATAAGCGCCCACAGCTCGATGTTATGGGAGTGGGTGCCTACGATAACGGCACACTTATCGGTATGGCGGCCTGTTCTGCCGACTGTGATAATATGTATCAGATTGGTATAGATGTCCTTCCTGAATACCGCCGCAGGGGAGTTGCAAGCGCACTGACATCAGCTCTTGCCAAGAACATTCTTGCCGCAGGAAAGATACCTTTTTACTGTGCGGCATGGTCTAATATCCGCTCTGTCAAAAACGCTATAAGGTGTGGCTTTAAGCCGTCTTGGATAGAGCTTTCTGTAGCTAAGACTGATTGAAGTCCAGCCTAAGGCTTGTAATATTGTCACAAAGCCGAAAATATAATTTGGTATGTTGACTATTGATATTTTCGGTACAAAGCTAAGCCTCACGTTTGGCTTTCTGTTTCTTATTGCCGCAAACACCGCCGGCGGCGATATGCTTACGCTATATTGCCTTGCTTTCTGCATTGTTCATGAGCTTTCACATCTTGCCTCCATGAGGATTTTTTCTGTGGATACTTCGGAAATCAGGCTCTACGGCGGCGGAATAAAAATCTGCGGCAAGGGAATATCTGAGCTTGACAAGCGAAGACAGATTATTATTTACTGCTCTGGATGTGCGGCAAATCTCATATTAGCTGAGGGATTTTACTTTGCGGAAAATATGCTTTTCTACGCTGTAAATCTCTGCTTGTTTATTCTGAACCTTATGCCGGTTTCTTATTTCGACGGCGGACAGGTGCTTGCGCTTCTTTTGCCGTACAATCACCGGCTGAGAGCGGCACTTTCAGCGACATCCATCTGCTTGATTGCCGGATTTGTCTTATTCGGAATATTTGCTTCAAGTGATACGATTTCACTTTCAGCCATGATTACTCTTGTGTTTATTATTCTTTCGGATTTGTTGGATGGATGATAGGAATATAAATATAAAGGACTAAAAACGAGGTATTAAAATGGATTTAAAGGACAAAATTGAAAAGCTTGCGCTTCGCTCCATGAAGCCTTCGAGATATATTGGCGGCGAGGTGGGAAGTGTTGTTAAGGATAAATCAAAGGTAGATGTCCGCTTTGCGTTTTGCTTTCCGGATACTTACGAGGTCGGAATGAGCCACCTTGGAATGAAAATACTTTACGGTCTTAAGAACGCTAGGGAGAATTTCTGGTGCGAACGTGTATTTGCACCGGACAAAGATTTTGAGAAACTAATGCGCGAAAACGATATCCCACTATACGCTCTTGAAAGTCTTGACCCTGTAAAGGAATTTGACTTTATAGGCTTCACTATGCAATACGAGCTTAGCTATACTAATGTTCTTAATATGCTCGACCTCGCCGGCCTGGAAGTGAAGGCAGCGGACAGGGCAGAAACCGACCCGATAGTGGTAGCCGGAGGACCATGTGTGTGCAACCCGGAGCCGCTCGCGCCGTTTTTTGATTTATTCATACTTGGTGAGGGCGAGGAAGTCAACCTTGAGCTTATGGATTTGTATAACGATATGAAGCATCAGGGCAAGACAAAATCCGAATTTCTGCGTGCCGCCTGCCATATTGAGGGCATATACGTGCCTGCATTTTATAATATCGAGTACAACCCGGATGGCACCGTAAAGAGCATAAAATCTGACGGCGACGCTCCTATGCCAATCAGAAAGAGAATCATAAAGGACTTTGATAAGGTATATTATCCCGATTATTTTGTTGTTCCTTTTACCGATATCGTCCATGACAGAGCTGTTGTCGAGGTGCTGAGGGGATGTATCCGCGGATGCAGGTTCTGTCAAGCTGGATACATTTACAGACCGTTCAGGGAAAAGAGCGTTGATACCATTGCAAAGGAAACCAAAGCACTTTGCGAGCAGACCGGTTATGAGGAGGTTTCGCTCTCCTCGCTCTCAACAAGCGACCATCCGGAGATTGAGGAACTGTTATCAAAGTTAGTTGACTACACCGAATCGGAAAAGGTCAGCTTGTCTCTGCCATCTTTGAGAGTGGATAATTTCAGTGAGGAAATCTTAGAAAAAATCAATCGTGTCAGAAAAACCGGACTCACATTCGCTGCAGAGGCCGGAACCCAGCGTCTGCGCGATGTCATCAATAAAAATATTACCGAGGAAGAGATACTTTCCACCTGCAAAATTGCCTTCATCAGCGGATACCAGACTGTCAAGCTCTATTTCATGATGGGTCTGCCTACCGAAACTGATGAGGATATTCAGGGCATAGTAACCCTTGTAAGAAAGATTTCCGACCTGTTTTATGAGGTCAACAGGGGAGTGAAGGGCAAATTCCTGAGTATTTCCGTCTCCTGCGCAACCTTTGTTCCTAAGCCTTTCACGCCGTTTGAGTTCGAGCCTCAGATAACCCGCGAAGAGGTAAAGCGCAGGCAGGATATCCTAACATCCAGCTTCAAATCCAAGCACATCCGCCTTTCCTATCACGATTACAATGTAAGCATACTTGAAGCCGCCCTTGCGCGCGGAGACAGGCGTGTCGGCGATGTCATATATAGTGCGTGGAAAAAAGGCTGCACCTTTGACAGCTGGGAGGAGCATTTCAAGTTTGACAGCTGGGTTGAAGCTTTTGCCGAGTGCGGTCTCGACCCGGAATTCTACGCTTGTCGTACGCGCAGTTTTGAAGAGGTAAATCCATGGTCGCACCTTGATTATTACATCTCAAAGAAATTCTTAATATCCGAAAACAAAAAGGCACATATGGCAATTACCACTCCAAACTGTCGTGAAAAATGCTCCGGCTGTGGAGTTAAAAAGGAATGTGGAGGAACATACTGTGGTAAAGGATTATTATGACGTTCGCGCGGTCTTCAAAAAGACCGGAAGAGCGATATATATATCCCATCTTGATTTGATGAGGGTTATGCAGCGCACATTTAAGCGTGCTAAGCTGCCGGTGTGGTTTACAAAGGGTTATAACCCGCACATATATTTAATGTTCGCTCTGCCGCTTTCGCTGGGGGTATCAAGCGAATGTGAGCTGATGGATTTCGGGATAGACATTTCAGCCGGCGAGCCTGATTATGAGGATATCAAAAATCGTCTGAATCAAGTCTTGCCAGAGGGATTTGAAATCGTGAAGCTGTATGAGCCAAAAACCAAGCATACCGAAATCGGCGCCTGCGAATACGATGTCAATATATATTCAGAAAAAAGCCCGGAGGAAATGCTGAATCTTTATGATAATTTCTTCGCTCAGGATGGCATATACATTGAAAAGCGCTGCAAGGTAAATATGCGTAAAACCATCGTTACCATAGATATAAAGCCGGATATAACACTTCTGGAAAAGCACGCGGAGCCCGATTGCGCCTGCTTCTCATTCAGGCTTCCGGCGGGAATAAGCCATTCGCTGAATATAGTTTCATTGACGAATGCTTTTGAAAGCTTCTGCGGCTTTGAATTTGACAAAATATATATAAAACGCACAAGAATACTTTCGCTGACCGGCGAGAATTTTACATAATGTACTATTGAAACCCACCTGAATTTGTGATATAATATTTAAGCATTTGAGTTCCGTTATGTTCTCCGAGCATAATGGGGGTTAGTGCCTGTTCGTAAGAATTAGCATTAAAGCGGATAGTCCTCTGGCTTCGTTAAGCGGAAGTACCGACTGTATCAATGGGTGCAGTAAAGCATCTTTGCGATAAGGTGGTATAATATCCGATAGAAGCGTATGAATGTCTGAAAGAAATAGGAGGAGTTTTAAAGTGAACGCTTTAAAAATCATTGCAAACTCAAGTTTGAAAAAGGAAGTTCCCGAATTCGCTGTCGGTGATACTGTCAAAGTACACGTAAGAATTCAGGAAGGCGACAAGTCAAGAATCCAGGTCTTCGAAGGCACCGTTATAGCTAAGAAGCACGGCGGAGTAAGTGAAACCTTCACCGTCCGCAGAATTGCACACGGCTGCGCTGTTGAAAGAGTATTCCCTCTCCATTCTCCCGTTGTTGAGAAGGTTGACGTTGTAAGACTTGCCAAGGTTAGACGCGCTAAGCTCTACTATCTCAGATCAAGAGTTGGTAAGGCTGCTAAGACCAAGGACGCCATCAAGTAAATTGGGTTTAGTTGAAAAGAGAAGCTGTTTTCGCGGCTTCTCTTTTTTCTTTTCAAAACCTATTGCATTTCAAGAAAAAATTTGGTACAATATATTGAATTGTTTATTTTAAACTTAAATATAAGGAGCATGATATAAACATGGGCGAAGAAAAAAAAGTTGCATTGATTAACAAAAAGAATAAAAAGAAGACAAAGCAAAAGGAGAAGAAGCCTTTTATAGACGAGCTCCTTGATTGGCTCAAATCCTTTGCCTTGGTTTTTGTTGTTATAGTTCTGATATTTACATTCGTGGCAAAGACCGCAATAGTAAACGGCGGCTCTATGAACAATACGCTCTTCGATAAGGACTTTCTTCTGCTGTGGAGCCTCTTATACACACCACAACAGGGCGATATCATTGCTGCAAATTGTGAGGGCTTAAATGAGGTAATAGTGAAAAGGGTAATTGCTGTAGGCGGTCAGGAGGTAAACATAGATTTTAACACCGGTACGGTTTATGTTGATGGTGAGGTGCTGGACGAACCGTATATAAAGAACCTTACGCTGAATGATGAGCTGGCGTTTAACTATCCCATAACTGTTGATGAGGGCTATTATTTCTGCATGGGGGATAACAGGCAGAACTCCAAGGATTCCCGCCATCCAGATGTTGGACTTGTCTCGAGGGATGATATACTGGGTAAGGCTATAATGAGGATTTACCCGCTTAGTGAAATAAGATTTTTCAAGTAAAGGATTGATTATAATAGAGGCTGGACTTACAATACAGTGGTTCCCCGGGCATATGGCGAAAACACGCCGTATGATGGTTGAGAACCTGAAGCTTGTTGATGCTGTTGTCGAGGTTACAGATGCAAGAATCCCGCGTTCAAGCAGAAATCCAGAAATGGATTCACTTGTGGGAAGAAAGCCAAGGATAGTAGTACTCAACAAATGCGACGCCGCCGATGATGCGGTTACATCACAATGGATAGAAAGCTATAAAAATATCGGAGTGCCGGCAATTGCGACCGACTGCCGAAGCGGAAAGAATGTTGCAAAAATCTTGCCGCTGGTTAAGAATGTCTTGGAGGACGATATAAAAAGATGGTCTGAAAGAGGAATGACCGGGCGCTCTATCAGACTTATGATAGTTGGAATACCGAACGTCGGTAAATCCTCGCTGATAAACAGGCTTGCCGGTTCCAAGCGCGCAAAGGTTGAGGATAGACCGGGCGTAACCAAGGGCAAGCAGTGGGTCTCGGTGTCAAACGATATCGAGCTTCTGGATATGCCGGGCGTGCTCTGGCCTAAGTTTGAGGATAAGGATGTCGGATTGTCCCTTGCGTTTACAGGCGCTGTCAAGGATGATATTATGGATATGGAGATGCTTGCTTGCGAATTTATAACAAGGCTTAGAAGCATTGACAGCGGAGTTCTGAAGCAAAGATATAATGTTGATGTATCCGAAGATATGACTTCTTATGAGGTTCTTGAAGCTATAGGCAGAAGAAGGGGATTTTTAATATCCGGCGGAGAAATCAATACCGAAAGAGCGGCAATTATTCTTATGGATGAGTTCCGTTCAGGTAAGCTCGGCAGGATTTCTCTTGAGCTTCCGTAACCGAAAATCATGATTGACAAAAATGAAAATGAGTGATGCTCTATGACTTTAGCTGAATTTGACAATGAAATAAGAACAAGATTTCCGGTTGTATGCGGAGTTGATGAAGCAGGAAGAGGACCGCTCGCAGGCGATGTCTATGCTGCCGCAGTAATACTTCCGCTGGATGTCTGCATCGAAGGCATAAACGACTCAAAGAAGCTCTCGCCAAAAAAGCGTGAAAAGCTGTATGACGAGATAATAGAAAAGGCAGAGGCTTTTTGTATAGCAAGCGCTTCGGTCGATGAAATTGAAGAGCTTAATATACTGAATGCCGATATGCTCGCAATGAAAAGAGCTGTGGAAGGTCTGCAAAAGGAAATAGATATAGTCCTTGTAGACGGCAATAAGGCGCCGGATGTTGCTTTTAAAACCTGTCCTATTGTAAAAGGAGATGCTTCCTCGCAGTCGATAGCGGCGGCTTCGATTCTTGCTAAGGTCGCCAGGGACAGATATATGCTCGAACTGGATAGATTATATCCTCAATATCAGTTTTCCAAACACAAGGGCTATGGCACCAAGCTTCATTATGAAATGATAAAGAAATACGGCATCAGCAAGGTTCATAGACCAAGCTTTTTGAAGAATCTCAATGAAAAATAAAATGACTTCAAGAGAAATAGGGGATATCGGCGAGGAATTCACCGTGCAGTTTCTTATAAAAAAGGGCTGTGAGATTCTTGAAAGAAACTTTGTAGAGGTCAAGTCAAGAAAACACAACCCTCTTTCAAGCGGTCAGGAAGCATTGACCAAAACAAAAGTCTCGCGCATCATAAAAGCTGCTCATGAATATATCAACCGCAATGACGTTGACATCAGCGCGGTCTATGACGCGGCAATAGTTGAAATCAGTGACGGCGTTGTGACAGGCTTTGATTATATTCAAAGCGCTTTTACCGAATAAAATTAATATACCTGATAATTTTCACCGAAAGGATGATTTTATAAATGTACTATCAAAGCACACGAAACAAAAACCTTAAAGTTACCTCTGCTCAGGCGATAGCCCAGGGCATTTCCGAGGATGGGGGACTTTTCATCCCGGAAAGTATTCCAAGCATCACGTCGGACGATATTAAGTCTCTTTGTGAAATGAGCTATCCAGAAAGAGCGGTATTTGTCTTTTCAAAGTTCTTAACAGACTTCTCGGAAGCTGAGATAAGATACTGCGTTGAGGGAGCGTATAATACCCGCAACTTTGACAGCGAAAGTATCATGGAGCTTGCCCACCTGTTTGACGGCAGATATATGCTGGAGCTTTGGCACGGTCCCACCTGTGCATTTAAGGATATGGCTTTGCAGATACTTCCTTATCTCTTGACAACATCTGTTAAAAAGCTTGGCATCGACAAAAAGGTTGTAATCTTAGTTGCGACCTCGGGCGATACCGGAAAGGCAGCTTTGGAGGGATTTAAAGACGTTCCCGGAACCGAGATTTTAGTATTCTATCCCGCAGACGGCGTGAGCGCAATGCAGAAGCTTCAGATGACCACACAGGAAGGCTCAAACGTCTCGGTCTGCGCAATAAAGGGCAACTTCGACGACGCTCAGACAGGCGTCAAGAAGATATTTACTGACCCCGAAACAGCTGCTGTTCTTGACAAAAACGGAATGATGTTTTCAAGCGCAAACTCGATAAACTGGGGCAGACTTGCGCCGCAGATAATCTATTATGTATCATCCTACGCAGAGCTTCTTAAAAACGGCGAGATTTCCGAGGGTGAAAAGATAAATGTCTGCGTTCCTACCGGAAACTTTGGCAACATCCTTGCGGCATACTATGCCAAAAAGATGGGTGTTCCGATAAACAAGCTTATCTGTGCTTCAAACTCGAATAATGTCCTCACCGATTTTATAAATACCGGTGTTTACGACAGGAACAGAAAGTTCTACACAACCATTTCGCCCTCAATGGATATACTTATATCCTCGAATCTTGAAAGACTTCTTTATATCCTTTCAGGCGGAGATGACGATTATATCAGAAAGATATATTCCGAGCTTTCATCCTGCGGAAGATTTGAGGTCACAGACTCTATCAAGGCGGCTCTTAAAGAGGACTTCGCCTGCGGCTTCTGCTCTGACGATGAAACCAAGGCGGCAATCAAATCGGTATACGAAAAATACTCCTACACGATGGATACTCATACCGCAGTAGCTCAGAAGGTCTATGAGGATTACGCTGCAAGAACCGGCGACAGGACAAAGACGGTCATAGCTTCCACTGCAAGCCCCTATAAGTTCTCAGCATCCGTTCTTGACGCTTTGGGAAGACTTCCCGAAAATTCGGATGAATTCGCTCTTACTGAGGCATTGGAAAGTGCAAGCGGTATGACTGTTCCTGCCGCACTTGCATCCTTAAAATCAAAGGAAATCAGATTCAAGGATACAGTCAGCAAGGAAGAAATGCAGAAGGCTGTTTTTGGCTTTCTTAAAATAAAATAGGAGCCGGTTAAAAACCGACTCCTTCCAAAAAGCTTCTGGCTCAGCGTGCAGATCGCAGATCAGCAGCTTCTCGGCTTAAAGGTTTTGCACTCTGTCTGAGCAGAGCAGTTGGGATTCGAGCAGCCGCAGCAGCAAACGTCTATTTTGCCGGCGACACATTCCTTGGAATCCCTGTTGTATACGCAGTTGGAAACATCACACTTAATGCCGTAAATCTTATCGTGTTCCATAATAGTTAGTTCCTTTCTTATTTAAGCGATAGATTTGAAGTACTTATTTCTAAGCTGAATGCTTACGCTAAGCAAATCGCTTATTCTAAGCGCGCTTATCCTAAGTATAAGTATTATTGACGGCAAATCAAAATATATTCGTTGGAGGCGGTTTGATGTCTTTATTTGTCATAGCAGATCTGCATCTTTCGCTTTCGGCGGATAAGCCTATGGATATTTTCGGCGGATGGGACAATTATGTGGAACGCCTTGAAGCTAACTGGCAGGAAAGCGTTTCGCCGGATGATACAGTTGTCGTACCTGGTGATATTTCCTGGGCGATGGGTCTTGAAAACGCACTTGAGGATTTTAAGTTCATCGATAAGCTCAACGGCAGAAAGATTATCTTAAAAGGAAATCACGACTACTGGTGGACGACTAAATCCAAGGCGGATAAGTTTTTTGCGGATAACGGCATCGAAAGCATAAGTATTCTTCATAACAATCATTATAGCTATGGAGATATCGGCATCTGCGGCACAAGGGGCTGGATAAACGACGGCAGCGAGCCGTGTGATGCTAAGGTCATACACCGCGAAGCTATGAGGCTGGAAAGGTCAATCGAGAGCGCCTTGTCGGAAAACCTTCGCCCAGTAGTTTTTATGCATTACCCGCCGGTTTTTGCAAATGTGACAAATCCGGAAATTCTCGACGTTTTGCTCAAATACAATATAAAACAGTGCTTTTATGGTCATCTGCATGGTCCGTCCTGCGGTTTGGCAGTCAACGGAACAAGATACGGCATAGATTTCCGGCTGATATCAAGTGATTATCTACAGTTTATGCCGCTTGATATAACCGAAATTGTGCATAATGCCAAATTATAGTTTTTCTATAGAAAAAATTTTTTTGGTGTGCTATACTTAGTTATTGTGTATTAATATCATTAATTATACAGGAGGACGTAATATGTTAAAATCCAAAAATCAGGTAGAAACAAACAAATACGAATTGGAGATAGAGGTTTCAGCAGAGGCTTTTGAAGAGGCATTGCAGAGGTCCTATCTTAAGAACAAGGCTAAAATCACCATCAATGGCTTCCGCCCCGGTAAGGCTCCCAGAAAGATCATTGAAAAGGAATACGGCGAAGAGGTCTTCTTTGAGGACGCTGTAAACGATGTTTACGGTCCCGCTATCGAGGAAGCTGTCAAGGAAGCAGAGCTTATCCTTGTTGCCGCACCCGACGTTGAAGTCACTGAGGTTTCAAAGGCTGCCGGTGTTAAGTTCAAGGCAATCTGCACTACTAAGCCTGTTGTTGATATCAAGGATTATAAGGGTATAAACGTTAAGAAAACTGTCAATGCTGTTACAGACGAGGCTGTTGAGCATGAGATAGGCCATATGCTTGAAAAGAATTCAAGAACCATCAGCGTTGATGACAGAGCCGCACAGAACGGCGACGATGTTGTTATCGACTTTGAGGGCTTCAAGGACGGCGTTGCTTTCGACGGCGGCAAGGCTGAGAAGTTCACACTTAAGCTCGGAAGCGGTCAGTTCATCCCTGGCTTCGAGGATCAGATTGTCGGACATAACATCGGCGATGAGTTCGATATCAACGTAACCTTCCCCGAGGATTATCAGGCTAAGGAGCTTGCAGGCGCACCTGTAGTCTTCAAGATCAAGCTTCATGAAATTAAGACAACCGAGCTTCCTGAGCTTGACGATGATTTCGTTAAGGATACCTCCGATTTCAACACCGTTGACGAATTAAGAGCAGACGTAAGAAAGCATCTTGAAGAGGATGCCGAAAAGCAGGCTGATAATGAGGTTGAAACCGCTATTCTGGACGCTGTTATCAATAAGCTTGAGGGCGAAATCCCCGAGGTTATGTATGAGAACAAGGTCAACGACATGATTGAGGATCTTTCTCAGCGCTTGGCTCAGCAGGGAATCAAGCTGGATATGTATCTCCAGTTCACCGGTATGACAATGGATTCCTTGAAGACCACCTACCGCGAGCAGGCTGAGAAGCAGGTTAAGCTCAGATTGGCTCTTGAAAAGGTTGTCGAGCTTGAAGCTATCGAACCGACCGAGGAGGAAATCGAGCAGGAGTTCGCACATATCGGCGAGCATTACAATATGCCTGTTGAGACAGTTAAGCAGTACATCCGTGCAGAGGATATCAAGCTTGACGTTGCAGTAGGCAAGGCTGTAGACCTCATAAAGGACAGCGCAGTTATCGAGTAATATAGGGCGTGTTGGCACTATCCGAACGCCAACCCACCAATGTTTTTGCTTACATTTTTAGGAGGAGCAATATGGCATTAGTACCAAACGTAATAGAGCAAACAAGCCATGGTGAAAGATTTTATGACATCTTTTCCAGACTTCTTAACGACAGAATTATAGTTCTGTCCGACGAAGTGAACGACGCTACGGCAAGTATAGTAGTTGCTCAGCTTCTGTTTTTGGAGAGCCAGGATTCCGAAAAGGACATCTACCTTTATATCAACAGCCCAGGAGGTTCAATTACCGCAGGCTTTGCAATCTATGACACTATGCAGTATGTAAAGTGCGATGTTTCCACAATTTGCGTAGGTATGGCGGCTTCAATGGGCTCGTTCCTGCTTGCCGGCGGCGCAAAGGGCAAGCGCATAGCTTTGCCCAACAGTGAAATTCTTATTCATCAGCCGCTGATAGGCGGTGGACTTTCCGGCCAGTGCACCGATATTAAGATTCATTCCGACCATCTGGTAAGGACAAGAGAAAAGCTCAATAGAATCCTTGCGCAGAATACCGGAAGAACGATTGAGGAAATCCAGCGCGACACCGAAAGGGATAACTACATGACCGCCGAGGAAGCCGTTGCATACGGTCTTATCGACAAGGTCATTGAAAAGCAGTAAGTATAACTATAAAGTGTTTGCCGGGCTGAAACGTCCGGCAGCACTTTTGATTTGATAAGTTAGGAGGTAAAAGAAATGGCCTCAAATGACGGTATTAAAAGATGCGATTTTTGCGGCAAACCGGAAAATCGCGTTAAAAGCCTGTTTTCGGCAGGAGATGTTCACATTTGTGACGAATGTGTTCTTTTCTGCTATGATATTCTTGAAGAAAAAAGTCTTGTAAAAAGCTCGAAGAGACGGTCGGATTCAGATATAACCCTTACAAAGCCGGCTGAAATAAAAAAGGTTCTTGACCAGTATGTTATCGGGCAGGACGAAGCCAAGCTTACTCTTTCGGTAGCTGTTTACAATCACTATAAAAGGCTTCTGGCAAACGATGAAGAGGACGACGTTGAAATTCAGAAATCCAATGTCCTGCTTTTGGGTCCTACCGGTGTTGGAAAGACCCTGCTTGCCCAGACGCTTGCAAAGACTCTTAACGTGCCTTTTGCAATAGCCGACGCTACAACGCTCACCGAAGCCGGATATGTCGGAGACGATGTTGAAAATGTCCTTTTAAGACTTATTCAGGCTGCTGATTATGATGTTGAAGCCGCTGAGCACGGCATTATATATATAGATGAAATCGACAAGATAGCAAGAAAGTCCGAAAATGTCTCCATAACAAGGGATGTAAGCGGCGAGGGTGTTCAGCAGGCACTTTTGAAGATAGTCGAGGGTACAGTTTCAAACGTCCCACCGCAGGGCGGAAGAAAGCACCCAAATCAGGAATTTATCCAGATTGATACGAAGAACATACTCTTTATCTGCGGCGGCGCCTTTGACGGTCTTGAAAGCGTTATCAGGCGCAGAACAGATACTTCACAGATAGGCTTCGGCGGCAAGCTGAAGGTCAAGGAAGATTCAGAGAATGTTCTCAAAAACGTCATCCCACAGGATATAGTAAAATACGGCATCATCCCGGAGCTTATAGGAAGACTTCCGGTAATAACCGTTCTTTCCGGTCTTGATGAGGACGCGTTGGTGTCTATCCTGACTCAGCCCAAGAATTCGCTTGAAAAGCAGTACAAGAAGCTGTTCAATTATGACGGCATAGAGCTTGAAATTACAGATGAAGCCAAGCGCGAAATCGCAAAGAAGGCGATAGCTCAGAAAACCGGTGCGAGAGGACTTCGCTCTATTATCGAGGGAATTCTGTTAAAGCCGATGTTCGACGCTCCATCCGACGGTGACATAGTCAAGGTGATAATCACCCCGGAGTGCGTATCTGATGGTGCCGAGCCGGAGGTTATAAGAAGCGTTGACGAGCGCAAAAAGGCGTAAATACTAAAAGGAACGTAATTGTTTGCGTTCCTTTTTGAATATATGTGATTTTACATCAGGTGATAATATGTCAAACAAAATTGAGCGAAAATATATGTCCCGAAGCGATTGGAAAAGAATCCTGCGCCGAGAGACTGCATATATGGATATTTCAAGCGGAGATATGCGCGGAGAAGCCTCACTTTTGCATATTCTTAAAGTCACAAAGCCATTAGCGGTTTTCAGCGTTGACAGAGAAATCACAATCTGCGACGACGGCTATTATTGGCTTCAGCTGGCGTTTGAAAATCAAAACTGGTGGCTGACGGCGATGTTCAATCCCGCAGGCGAGTGCTTCCAGTATTATTTCGATATCACAAAGCAGAACATTGTAGACGGCGATAATTCCTGCTTCGACGACCTCATGCTCGATATCATTGTACAGCCGGATGGCAGATCGTCACTTTTGGATATGGACGAGCTTTCAGAGGCTCTGGCGGAGGGTAACATCTCAAAAGATGATTACAGCCTTGCAATAAGAACATCCGAAGAACTGCTCGACGGCTTGAAAACGGAGTTTTACAGGCTCAAAGATTACTGTGCCGAGCTGTTTTCAAAGCTCATGCCAAATTTGAAATGATAATATAATCCCAAAATCAAAAATTTTTTTTCAAAAACGCTAACCGATTTCAATTTTCGATACTATATAAACGAAAGCTTTCAAACATTCGCGGCTCCTGTAGAAAAAAGGGTGGCAGTATGGCAGAAATTGATGTTAATAAACTGATTCAGGATAATCTCGCGGCGTTTTACGGATACGCCTATGAGCGTCTTTACGACAAGGACAAGGCGACCGACCTCGCCCATGAAATAGTAGTGGAAATCCTTTCGTCGGCGAAGAATCTCAGGGATGACAAGGCGTTCTGGGCATTTGCGTGGAGAATTGCCGAGAATACCTTCCGCAAATTCATCCGTCGTGAGGATTTGAAGCGCAAGTGCGAGCTCGATTTGAAGAATGTCTCATATCAAACGGTGTATTCGCCGGAGCATGAATATATCTTTCATGAGGATGAAAAGGATTCTACATATCGTCTCCGGCGTGAGCTTTCACTGCTTGCCAAAGCCCACAGAGATATCCTGATAGCGTATTATGTCGACAACAAAAGCTGTTCGCAGATTTCCAAGGAGCAAAAAATCAGCGTAGAGATGGTCAAATACCATCTGTTCAAAATACGCAAAATTTTGAAAGAAGGAATCGGTATGACAAGAGAATTGGGCGAAAAGAGCTATAATCCCGGTGTTTTAAGAATTAATTTCTGGGGCGATTACAACAGATATTCCAAGCTGTGCGACCGCTTGCTCCCCGGTAATATCCTGCTTACGGCATATAAAAAGCCAGTGAGCGCAGAGGAGCTTTCACTGGAATTAGGTGTTGCAATGCCGTATTTAGAGGATGAGATAGCAATCCTCGTGGCGGCTGGAGTGCTCAAAGAGGTCGGCAAAAAGTATCAGACTAACTTTGTAATCCTGACAGATGAGTATGAAATGAGTTTTGAAAAGGAAACTGTACCTATCTATGAGGAAATTTCGGCGGAGATATATAATACAGTCCTTGAAACCCTCCCGCAGGTAAGAGAGCTTGACTTCAATGGCAACGATTATGATGACAACAGACTGATGTTCGCATTGCTCAATATAGCCTTTGTAAACGGCTTTTGGAGAGCTGATTACTTCTCTCCGCATGGAGAAGCGCCGGAGCTTCCGCTCGGCTGCCGCGGCTGGGTATGGGGACATGATAACGATTTCAAGAACTCGCATTTCAATGGAGTTACAATGCATACGCCAAACAGCGCAGGAACGGCGTGGTTTTCGACCGAAAATTACAAGGTGATTATGCCGTGTCAGCTGTATGACCATTCATATTTTTACCAAAAAGCAGAAGCCGTATGTGATGCTATACTTGAAAGTGATGCCAACAGGAGCAACCAAACTCTGCCATGGCTGATAGAAAACAGATTTATTTTCAGCGACAACGGCAGGCTGTCCGCAAACTTCCCGGTATTCACAACCGGCGTTTACGAGCAGATTCTTGAGGCTTTAGAGCCGGCAATAGCTCAAACCGCAAGCTGCATGATAGATATATCGGACAGAGCGGCAAAAATCCTCGAGAAATCCGCACCCGCTGCCGTAAAGGAACAGTGCGCAACGATTGCGAAGATACATCATCGATTAGATGTTGCAGCAATAATCCTTGAAAAGCTGATTGCCGACGGCAAGCTCTATCTTCCCAAGGAGGAAACCCCGCTTTGTATGTGGGGCGTGAAGAAGGATTAATAATGCGTCACGCATGGCGGCGCGCAGATATTTTCATGATACAATAGAACAAGCTCCGCATTAAGCCAAACGGTTTTCATGCGGAGCTTGATTTATTTTGTGCGGTGCTGTATAATAAACGTATCAACTCTAAGGACGTGATAATTTGCCATCACCGTTAGCTGACAGAATACGACCCAAAACTTTAGATGATGTTGTCGGGCAGAGCCATCTTTTAGGCAAGGACAAGCCTTTAAGAAGGATTATCGAAAGCGGAAGAATCCCGAATATGATATTTTACGGTTCGAGCGGCATAGGAAAAACGACTGTTGCAAGAATAATAGCCGACAATACCAACATGAAGATGTACAAGCTGAACGGCACCTCGGCATCCGTTCAGGATATAAAGGACATAATAGCGCAGACTGACACCCTTTTCGGCTACAACGGAATCCTTTTGTATCTTGACGAGATACAGTATCTCAACAAAAAACAGCAGCAATCGCTTTTGGAATACATAGAAAATGGCAGAATAACCCTCATATCCTCGACCACTGAAAACCCCTATTTCTATGTCTACAACGCTATAATAAGCCGCTCTACAGTTTTTGAGTTCCTGCCCGTCTCAGCGGACGAGATATGCCCGGCAGTCAAAAGGGCGTTTCAGATATGTGCGGACGAGCTCGGCAAAAAACTCCGGCTTGAAAGCGGAGTGATAGAGCACATAGCAAGAGGCTGCGGGGGAGACGTCAGAAAGTCCATCAACACAGTAGAGCTTTGTGTTCTTTCGGCAGACAGCTCGGACGGTATCCTGAATGTCAAGCTCGAAAACGTCAAACTGCTCACTCAGCGAAGCAATATGCGCTATGACCGGGATTCTGACGAGCACTACAACATACTTTCAGCCCTCCAGAAGTCAATAAGAGGGTCGGACGAAAACGCCGCTCTTCACTACGCCGCAAGGCTTATCGAAGCGGGGGATATAATATCCCTCTCACGCAGGCTGCTTGTTATAGCGGCTGAGGATATAGGGCTTGCTTATCCCAACGCAATTACCATAGTAAAATCCTGCGTGGACAGCGCTATGCAGTTGGGGCTTCCCGAGGCAAGAATCCCACTTGCTCAGGCGGTAATACTCCTTGCCACAGCTCCCAAGTCAAACAGCGCTATAACAGCGATAGATTCCGCTCTGGACGATGTGAGAAATGTGGACTACGGCAATATCCCTTCAAATCTACAGGATGGTCACTACGCCGGAGCGCAGAAGCTGGGCAAGGCTCAGGGGTATAAATACCCTCACGTATATCCAAATTCATGGGTAGATCAGCAGTATCTTCCCGACAATCTTAAGGACAGGGTATACTACACCTATGGTGCAAACAAGACCGAGCAGACTGCCAAGGAGTACTGGGCAAGAATCAAGAAAAAATAAAGTCATTTCCTTTTAATGATTTAAAGCAGAATCGCGCATATAAGCATCAAGTCCCCGAACGCTTGTCGGGGACTTTTTCGTCAGAATACAGTCTCGATTACCTTGTTACAGCTTTCCGGGGAATATCGCCATCTGCCTATAACTCCTTCGGTGATGAAATAGGTGTTGTTCATCTTCATGGGTGAGTCACAGCAGTCAACGATTATTAGCTTTATTTTCATCTTTTCAGGATTAATTGATTTTATGTATACGCTTGCCGTCTGACCTGCTCTGACGTTTCCGTTAGGCTCTGCAAGCCCGGCGAGGTTGGGGGTAAGCTCCACGAATACGCCGTAGCTTTCAACGCTTCTGACGATTCCGCGAACTGTCTCGCCGGAAGAGAACAGGGCGGCGTTTTCCTCCCAAGTGCCCAAAAGCTCCTTGTGGCTTATATAGAACTTATCGCCGTCGAAGCCCTTGTAAATCACCTTGATTCTGTCTCCCACAGAAAACCTATCGAATGGGGATGCTATTCTTGAAATAGATATCTCGTCTATAGGTATCATTGATGGGATTCCCGCGCCGATATCCACAAAGCAGCCGAACTGTTCAATATGAGTTACGGTAGCGTCTATGACCTCTCCGCTTTTAAGCTTGGATAGATAGCTGCCTATGCAGCGCTCCTGAGCCGACCTTCTCGAAAGAACTGCGGTCTTTTCGCCGTTTATATATTCAAATCCCGTAACAATGAAGCATACCGGCTTTCCGACTCGTGATATTACCGCGATATCCTTGGTTTTGCCCTCCTTTATCCCGATACATACCTCCTCCCGCGGCATTACAGCCTTTATGCAAGGGAGGTTCAGAATAAGGTCGTGGTTTGATGTGCACATATCTGCCTTGGCTTCTAAAATCGTTCCGCTGTTCATAGCACTTGTGAGACTGAGCATATCAGACAAAGCGGTTATATTTTCGGTTCTGTTTATAATATAGCCCTCCGGTGGGTAAATCATATCAATACACCGTTCCTTTCAAAATCATATATAACTGATTAATAATATGAAAAAAGCCGGCTTCTTATACTTCTTTCAGACTGAAATAAGTATTTACCCGGCTGATAATTTATCCTGAAAGGCTTACAGCTCGTGAATGAATCAGAGGGGATTTTCCTGTCACGGTGAATAATGAAAAAATAAAATCGGGTAAGCTTTTAAAGCTTACCCGATTTTTGGTGGAGCATACGGGATTCGAACCCGTGACCTCCACACTGCCAGTGTGGCGCGCTTCCAACTGCGCTAATACCCCATGGCTGATATAATAGCACAATTGAAAGAAAAAATCAAGTGTTTTACAGAAAAAATTTTTAGAAATTATGCGTGGTTCACTATTCACTGTCTTGTAATCCGATTTTTGGATATTATTGATATTATATTTCTAATTCTTAATTTTTCCACAACTCATTGCTTATTCTTTTGAACTGTGTTATAATAACACTAACACAGCATTGTAAAGCAAAGGCGGAAATATATGAACGAACATATTTTGATTGT
>ENA-UOOD01000372-UOOD01000372.1-human-gut-metagenome-genome-assembly--contig:-CS67-NODE-372-length-55743-cov-7.046689_pt1 | contig 55743 bp, 43 predicted proteins | sample MGYA00242464_ERZ724011 | MGnify/ENA metagenome assembly ERZ724011 | reverse complement strand
CCTTTTTCCCTTTTCCGCACTTTTAACCTTGATATGGTCGGAAGTTTGTGCGCTTGTTTTCACTGCCGTGCCTTGATTATGGCTTTGTTCGCACTACAAGGACAGATGTTTCTTTCCGCTTTGTGCTCCTGCTTCTAAACTCATTTGATACCGTGTTCGCCTTTGTTGGTTGCCGTAGATGATTGGGGAACGAGTGCGCAATCGCAGGTTTGATTTATGCGCGAGTGCCATATCTGTTTGGACATTTTATCAGCATAACCTCACGTGAAGATGTATAAATGCCGCTTGGGGCGCATCATCCCAAAAACAGCCTTACAGCCAGCGCTGAGAGAAGAAATGCCGTTATATCCCCAGCGAGGGCGGAGGGAAGCGCATGGCGGGTCTTCTTGATTCTGGTAGCTCCGAAGTATACCGCGACGGTGTAGAAGGTGGTCTCGGTCGAGCCTAAAAGCACGCTTGCCACCCGCCCGATAAAGCTGTCTGGTCCGTGACCCTCAAGAATAGTTTCGAGGATGGACAGCGCTCCGCTCCCTGAAACAGGTCTCATCAGCGCAAGCGGAACGCACTCTTTTGGAAATCCCAGAAAGTCGGTAATGGGGCTTATCAGCTCGGAAAAGGCGTCCATCGCGCCGGAAGCGCGGAACATCCCTACTGCAAGCATAAGCATTACCAGTGATGGCAGAATGTCAAATCCCACCATGATGTTCTCCTTTGCGCCCTTTACGAAAACCGAGAATACATCTACCTTTTTATGTAAGCCGTATAGGAATATCCCCAAAACGAATATCGGGATTATAATGCTCTGAATATTCATGCTTTTTCCTTTCGTGATTTGCCGGCGCCAATGCCGTCGAACAGATATACGAACAGTATGCTTACGCTGAGAGATATCACCGAAACCAACAGCACACAGGGGAGAATGTCCAGCGGGGACGAGCTTCCGTGTGCAAGCCTTAGCGTTGCAACAGTCGTGGGTATGATTTCTACCGATGAAGTGTTGAATACGGTCAGAATAATCATGTTTCGCGATGCCGTGTCGCCGCAGCCCTCCTCCGATTCAAGGGCTTTCATGGCTTCTATTCCCAGCGGCGTGGCGGCGTTGCCAAGACCGAACAGGTTGGCAGTAATGTTCATGGCGATGGCTTTGAAGGCCGCCCCGGTTTTGTCTATGCCCTTGAAGATTTTTGACAGCAGGGGGCTGATTATTTTTGTGATGATATCGCAAATCCCGGAAGCCTGAGCTATCTTCATTATCCCGCCCCATGTCGCCATCGAGCCGACTATTGTGATGAAAAGACTGACCGCCGTTCCTCCGCTGGTTATCACCGCGTTGGACACTTCTGCAGCTCCTCCGTTCACGAATGCGTAGGCGCAGGAAATCAATATCATCAGCGCTAAAATATAGTTAATCAAAATTTTTACTCCTTTTTTTAAAAAAATTTTTTGTTTTTTTACGATTTTACAACAATATGAAACGGTTTTTTGAAAAATAATTCAAAATACTAATATATTATCATTGACAATTGTCGAATATGAGAGTATTATGTAAATATAAAGATTGGAGGTTACTTATTATGAAATCAACCGGAATTATTAGAAAAGTAGACGAACTTGGCAGAATTGTTATTCCCATGGAGCTTAGAAAGTCAATGGACATCAAGGAGAAGGATCCCCTTGAAATCTTCACCGACCAGGGCTCTATCGTCCTCAAGAAGTATTCCAACACCTGCGTCTTCTGCGGCGAGGGTGAGGATATAATTGAGTTCGGCGGCAAGCACATTTGTCCTGCTTGCTTTGAGAAGATCAAGAATATGTAAGTAAAGAGTGGCTTCGGCATTAAATAATATGTGCCGAAGCCAAGCTTTATTCAAGCTTGTCATCACCACCTTCTGACGGTTGTTGCGACGGCAGAAGGATATTTTCATATTATAGGAGCCGGGGAATGCTCCTGTTCTCCGGCTCCGCATCTCCTTTTTACAAAAAGGAATCAATTTAATATTCAGCTTATTCAGGTACCGCTGTTAATTGGCGGTTTAATAGGGAATCGACTGTAATTGTCGAACGAACCTGTCACCGTGAAGGCTATATGCTCTGTATGCGGGTTTTTCCGCAGCCACTGTCCTTGAATTTTTCGGGATGGGAAGGCGCAGAGCTTCGCGTTATAATCGCGATATGTCCAAGTCGGGAGACCTGCCTGAATTTCGCGGATGGTATGATTATATATACCTTTCGCGTGGAAGAGACTCTCAGGTAAAAAGAGGACTTGACTGCTATACAAATTGGCTTCGCGGAAAAATATAGCCGCGCAGTCTTTTTCGTGTTGCACTAAACCGTCCTTTATAGGGCGGCTTTTTTTGCGGCTGGTGCCGCAAAAAGTGATGCACTCGCTGCGCGAGCGTGATAAGTGATGTCGCTCACTGCGTTCGCTGTGGTGCACGCCTTGCGGCGCGATGATGTATCGCCTTCGGCGATGATTTTTGGTTGCGGCTTCGCCGCCGTTTCGCGCGTTTCATCAGAATGAAACGCTTGCGCCCGTCAGCTGCCGCTGACGATTTGCTTTGCTTTTGTTTACTATGGCTTTTATGCCATTGTTAGTTAAATTTCTATGAAAGGAAAACCAATTATGAAACTCAAAAAAATACTGTCATTAGCCTTAGTACTCGTGCTGGCAATCAGCTGTCTTTGCGGATGCGGTGCTGAACCAACATCCACCCCCGAAACCACACCCGCGCCTGATTCTACACCTGATTCCGTACCCGAAGCTGACGAGGGCGAGCCTGCAAAGACTTACAAGCTCGTCTCCACCGCCGCTGACATCACCGAGATTCTTGACGGTCTCGGACATGGTGAGGATATTGTTCTTGCAGACGTTTACTCAGCCGGAGCAGGCTCGGTCAACTCCGAGGTCTGCACAATGGACTACCTCAACCCTGATGTCGAGGCGATAATAGCTCTTTCGCCCGACTGCGTATTCGTAAGCGGCTCCAGCACCGACGGCACCGTTGACCCCTATACCGCCCTTTCCGAAGCCGGTGTTAAGGTGGTATACGTCCCCACAGCCGCAAGCATTCAGGGAATCAAGGACAATATAACCGCAATCGCTAACGAGGTCGGAGCTTCCGATAAGGCGGCTGAGCTCAACACCTCCATCGATGAAGCAATCGAGAATGCCAAAAAGCGCGCCGAGGGCAAGGAGCCGGTATCTGTCTACTTCGAGATAGGCGCAGCACCCTGGCTTTACACCTTCGGTAACGGCACCTTCCTTGACGAGATAATCACCGTCTGCGGCGGCAAGAACATCTACTCCGCTGAGCAGGGCTGGATAAGCAACACCGAGGAAACCGTAATAGCCGCAAACCCGGATGTCATCATAACAAACGTCATGTATGACGGCTATGATTACAATGAGATCCTTTCCCGCCCGGGATGGGATGTTATCAGCGCGGTAAAGAATTCCAAGGTTTACAGCGTTGACGCCAACGCAACCTCAAGAGGCTCGCAGAACATAGTCAAGGGAATAGAAGAAATATCCAAGGCAATAGTCCCCGATGAAGAATAAGCAGGATAAAAAGGCGCTCGCCGGGATAGCTTTCCTTATCCCGGCGGCTCTTGTAATTGCGGCGATAGGGGTATCCGCCGGAAGCGTTGCCATAAGCCCAGCAGATACCGTAAGGGTGATATTTGCAAACCTTTTCGGGCTTTCGTTGCCGGATGGCATATCCGAAGCCACAGCCACGATAATATGGAAGCTCAGGCTTCCAAGGGCAGCGCTTGCCTTCCTTACAGGCGCCGCGATGTCGGTCGGCGGGGCGGTAACACAGTCGGTGCTCCATAACCCGCTTGCCTCGCCGTATACTCTGGGCGTGTCGTCCGGGGCTTCGGTGGGCGCGGCTCTCGTCACCGTCTTAGGCGTAAGCCTGCCATTTTTAGGAAGATGGAGCTTGGCGGCGGCGGGAACACTCTTCGGGGTGCTCACCGTCATCATCTGCATAAGCCTGTGTTCAAGGATTGATAAGAACCTGAGCTCTAACACGATAGTTCTTTTGGGGATGGTGCTTTCGCTCTTCCTTTCTGCGGTGTTCACCTTCGTTTCGGGACTTGACCGCGAGAAGATGACTATGCTTATAAGATGGCAGCAGGGCTCGTTTGCCTCGAAGGGCTGGGAAGCTGTAGGCGTTATGCTTCCGGTGACGGTTATAGGAATCGCCGCCATGATGGTTTTCAGCCGCGAGCTGGATATACTTTCCTTTGGGGATGAGCAAGCCATGTCCGTCGGCGTGAGCGCCGCAAAGATAAAGTGGCTTCTGCTTGCCGTGACGGCTGTTCTGACGGGCACGGCGGTATCCTTCGCGGGGGTAATAGGGTTTATCGATTTGATAGCGCCGCACGTTGCAAGAAGGCTGTTTTCGCCGCGTCACAGATACCTTCTGCCCATCTGTGCACTGATTGGCGGAAGCTTCATGGTGATAGCCGACCTTGCTGCAAGGATGATAATTCCAACCACCGAGCTGCCCGTGGGCGCAGTCACGGCGTTTATCGGAGCGCCGTTCTTCGCGGCGGTATACTTTTCAAGGAGGCGGCAGAGTGCTTGAGCTAACAAATCTTTCCTGCGGCTACGGCGGCACGGATATCGTAAAAGGCTTCGACATGACCTTGCACAAGGGCGAAAAGCTTTGCATCTTGGGCCCTAACGGCTGCGGCAAGACCACGCTTCTGCGTGCAGTCTCGGGTATGCTTCCATATAAAGGCAGTGCCTGTATAGACGGGCAGGAGATATCTACCCTTTCGCGAAAAGAGCTTTCGGGAAGAGTCGCGCTGTTCTCCCAAATCCCTTCGGTCTGCTTCGGGTATACCGTTTATGATACCGTCGCCATGGGCAGGTATCTTAAGCAGAAGGGCGCGTTCTCCGAAAGCAGGGGGGACAGGGAAGCCACCACTACCTGCCTTGAACGGCTTGGTCTTGCGGATATCAAGGATTCACCCATAACCGCCCTTTCCGGCGGACAGCTCCAGCGAACCATGCTCGCCCGCGCCTTCAATCAGGAGCCGCAGATAATCCTTTTGGACGAGCCTACCAACCACCTCGACATCTCCGCACAGATATCCCTTATCCGCCTGATAAACCAGTGGGCGGCTGAGGACAGGTGTAGAAGCGTAATCGGCGTGGTGCATGAGATATCTCTTATCCCCATGCTTTTTGAAAGGACTGTCCTTATGAGCGGCGGAGAAAGGGTTCTGGACGGCGAAACAGCCAAGGTTTTGAAAAGCCCGGAGCTTGCCCGCGTTTACGGCGCAGACATAAAGGCTTTCATGCAGGATTGCTATGAGTATTGGAAATAAAACGGCAGACCCCTGAAGCGCAGGAGTCTGCTGTTTTTATTCTGTATTAGTTCAGATATTCCTATCAGCCACCTGGATATCTCCTCCGTCGCCGTGGTGAATGTCCACAACTCCTTCGGGGAGCGGGTCGGGTTCGTCCTTGGTGTCAAGGATTTCGACGTGGTATACCGCCTGACTGTTGTCTGATGATTCCGTGGTGTCCCAAATATAGTAGGCAATTATCACCTTCTGCCCAACCTTAAGGTCGCTCGGATTTAATACCGTGCCTTCCTTAGTGATAACGGTTGAATCGAAAATCCTGACATTGAAGGAAGAGTTATTGATGCTTGTTCCGTCTTTATTGGTGACAACTATAAATGTTTTGCCCTTGTATTCCTCATAATAGGCAACATATCCGTAGTAGAATCGGACATACTCATTCTTTTCAAGAAACGCCGCAAGCTTACTCTCGTACCACGCTTTAAACTCGGCCGGGCTGAGCTTGGCGATTTCCTTTTCAGAAAGCTCCTTGCTCTTGGCGGATGTTTCAATAGCCTTAGCACCGCCGCGATAGCTGATAGGATCTGTACCCGCAAAGGCTTGTGCGGGAAGCTCGGCGTTAATATCCTTACCGGTCATAACGAATTCCATATCCTTGGGCAGAGTGGAAACCTCTTCGTTGTTCAGGATTGCAACCGTATATGCAGCAACGTCGTTGACTTTCTTTCCGGCGTCGCTTGGGCTGTAGTCGTAATATACTATAATAACCATAATGCCAACATATAGGTCAGAGGGCTTCATGCGTGACATATGGTATTTGAAAATAGGCGTAGAATCATAAACAGGGAATCTGTAAGCACCGCTTTTGATATTGTCGCCGTAGTTTTCGACCGTTACCATAAGGCGGTCGTCTTCTTTTTCTATCGAGGTGACATAGCCGAAAAAGTAACCTGCATCCTTGGCAGCTTCGTTGTAGTCGGCGGAGTGAAGCCTGTGCCATTCCTCCTCGACCTCGCCGCCTTGCCACTGTGCTGCTTCACCATCAAGGTCATATATAGAATTCTTTTCACTGAGAGGAGTTATTCTGACGGATTGGAGCGCGCAGGAGGTTAGCAGGATGGCTGACAGCATAACAATAATTATTTTTTTCATGAGTTTCCCTCTTTTCATAATATTAGTTATACAAAAAATCAAGATAATTCTTTGTATATTTACATAATAACATATAATCCAAAGAATAGCAAGCTAAAATATACAATCCATCCAAAAATATGTTTTGCATAAAATGATAAGCTCAGCACTTGCATAATGCGATATTATGTGGTACAATAAATAGATATTGAACGATTAAGCGAAAGGATGGCTGAGCTATTGCAACCTGAATATGAATATAAGGAGCTTTCCGAGGGCGTGTCCCTGCTGAAAATACACGACGGCAAGTTCAAATCCAATGCGGTAACAGTCAGATTTTTGACAGAATATAATAGTGTCGACGCTGCGGCTTTAGCGCTGATTCCCGCGGTGATATCCTCCTGCTGTGCAAAATACCCAACGGGCAAGGAGTTTTCGCAGAAGCTGAGCGCTTTGTACGGAACATCCGTCTCCGGCTCGTCCGACCAGAAGGGCGATATCTATGAGATAGCCTTTTCGGTGGACTATTTGGATGATAAATTCGCCCTTGACGGTGAGGATATATCCCACCAAGCCTGTCGGCTTCTGCTCGACTGCATCTTCGATCCCGCACTGGAGGATGAAGGCTTTGCCAAGACCGAGTTCGAGATGAGAAGAAACGACCTTCTGGACGCGATAGACGGCGAAATCAACGACAAGATATCCTACGCCCTGAATATCGCCTATGAAACGGTATACCGCGGCGAGCCAAGCGCAATGAAATACTATGGTTCACGCGCGGATGTTGAAAGCATCGCCCCGCGTGAAGCCTATGAGGTCTATAAAAAGCTTCTTGAAACCGCAAGGGTGGAAATATCCTTCTGCGGCTGCGGAGATTTTTCGGGGCTTCTGCCGATGTTTGAACGGTTTTCTCAGGGCGGCGCAAGGCTGAATCCCGCATATATAAGCTACAGCAAATGCAAGCAGGAGCCGGAACGCGTGGAGAAACACCTAAGCGTCTCGCAGGCGAACCTTGTAATCGCCTTCAAGCCGGAAATCCATGATATATATGCCGCTCAGGTTATGAGCATGATATACGGCGGCGCGCCCTTTTCAAAGCTTTTCGCCAATGTCCGTGAGAAGATGAGCTTATGCTACTTCTGCTCGGCAATGTATTCCGAAGCTAAGGGAACAATGTTCGTTGTCAGCGCGGTCGAGGAGAAGAATATCGCCGCAGCCGAGCGGGAGATCATCAATCAGCTTTCGCTTGTTGCAAAGGGCGACTTTTCGGATGATGATATCGCCAGCGCCAAGCTTGCCCTGACCTCGCGGATGAAAGCGGTGGGGGACAGGGTATTCTCGCTGGAGGGCTGGTATAACATCTGCTTAAAGCGCGGGGAGATTATTTCCCCGCAGGAATATTCGCAAAGGCTGAACGCCGTCACTCGGGCGGATATCGAGGCGCTCGCGCGCGATATGAAGCTTGATACCGTGTTCGTGCTTAAAAACGGAGGTGAGCCGGATGAAATATGAACCGAGTCTTGTCAAGAACGAGCTTACCGGCGCTGAGTACTATTATGTAAAGCACCCATCCGGGCTTACGATATACGTCATGGAGATGGAGGGCTACTCCACCGCTCATGCCCTTTTCGGCACCAAGTACGGCTCGGTGAACACCACCTTCAAGACCAAGAACGAGGATGATTTTGTCACCGTGCCCGAGGGGATAGCCCACTTTTTAGAGCATAAGCTGTTTGAGAACGAGGACTGCGACGTCTTCGAACTCTACGCCAAGACCGGCGCAAGCGGAAACGCCTACACATCCTTCGGCAAGACGGTCTACCTGTTCAGCTGTACCGATAATTTCAGGGAATCGCTCTCGATTCTCCTTGATTTCGTCCAGAAGCCCTACTTTACCGAGGAAACGGTTGCCAAGGAGCAGGGAATAATCGGTCAGGAGATAAAGATGTGCGAGGATAACCCCTACCGTGCGGGTTACTTCAATCTGCTTCGGGCGCTTTACTCCGAGCATCCCATAAGGATAGAGGTCGCGGGAACGGTGGAATCGATTGCCAAAATCAATGCCGACCTGCTTTACAGGTGCTATAACACCTTCTATAATCTGAATAACATGGTCTTATGCGTCGCCGGAAACTGCAAGGCGGCGGATGTGTTTGAAATCGCGGATAAGCTGCTCAAGCCCTGCGAGGATGTGGGTTTGCAGTCGGTCTTCCCTGAAGAGCCGGAGGGCGTCAGCACTCACGAAACCCGCGTTAAGATGGCTGTGGGAATCCCGCTCTTCAACATGGGCTTCAAGACTAAGCCCTGCACAGGGGAGGAGCTTCTTAAAAAAGAGTACGCTTCCGCTTTCCTGATGGATATGATTTTCGGTCCGACATCGCGGTTCTACGCCGAAAATATGGAATCCGGGCTGATAAATTCCAGCTTTGAATCGGAGACCTTGGACGGTGACGGTTACTTCTGCAATATCCTGAGCGGCGAATCACGCGACCCTGAAAAGCTTCGCTCTGCCGTTCTTGACGAGATAGAAAGGGTTAAGCGGGAAGGTCTTTCAAAGCAGGATTTTGAAGACCTTAAAAAGGCAAAATATGCCTCCGCAATACGGATATTCACAAGCGTTCAGGGCTGTGCATCGCTTATGCTGAATGCCCATATGACCGACACCAAGCCGTTCGACGCGGTGGAGGTGCTTAAAACCCTGACATTCGAGGATGCTGCGGGATATATAGACGAGCTTTTTGCTGTTGAAAACTTCGCAATATCTATAATAGAACCTCTTTGAAAATTAAAAGGAGATACAAAAAATGTTACTTGCAATGACACAGGATTTCGTCCGCGGAATTATTGACGGCGACGGCGGAAGGGTCTATTTCCCCAACAGTGGGCTGTTCCCGGACGGCATTAAAATCGACAATGTTATGTTCACCATCCCGGGAATAGGTCTTGAAATCTATTGGTACGGCTTCCTTATCGCGCTGGGCATGGTTCTTGCCATGATTTATGCCTACAAAAATATGCGTAAATTCGGCTTGGAGCCGGACAGAGTTACCGATACCATCCTTGCCGGATTTATCGGCGGAATCATCGGCGCACGCGCTTATTACGTAATATTCAGCATTGAAAGATACCTCACCGACGAGGGCACCTTCGACCTTAAAGCCGCGCTGAGTGTGCGCGACGGCGGACTTGCCATCTACGGCGGAGTTATAGGCGCGCTGCTGTTCGGAGTTATCATGGCGAAGATAAGAAAAGTCAAGCTTCCGCCGATGCTCGACCTTGTGGGAATGGGCTTCCTTATAGGTCAGTGCCTTGGCAGATGGGGCAACTTCTTCAATCAGGAAGCTTTTGGCTCTAAAACCACCCTCCCTTGGGGCATGACATCCCAAAGAATAATCAACGAGCTTTACGCGTTTTACTACCCCGAGAATGTCTCGATAGTAACCAACCGCGCCACCGAAATGATTGCCCACCCCTGCTTCCTGTATGAATCGCTGTGGTGTCTTGTGGGATTTTTGGCGATTCACTTCTATAAAAAGCACCGCAAGTTCGACGGCGAGCTGTTCCTGCTTTATATAGGCTGGTACGGCTTGGGAAGATTCTGGATAGAAGCTCTCAGAACGGACAGCCTGTATCTTATCTACACCGATGCCTTGAAGCTTAAGGTAAGCCAGCTTGTTGCGGGAACCTGCGTAATATTCGCGCTGGTGCTTCTCATATATATGTATACGTCGATACGAAAGAATGGCTATACCTTCTATTGCGATACCGACGAATCCAAGGAGCTTCTGCGCATCTATGATGAAAAGCTTTTGGCATCCAAGCGCAAGAGCGGCAAGCACGCCGACGATGCCCTTGACGTGCACATATTAGCTCCTGATGCGGAAGCGGAAGACAAAGCAGAAGCAAGTGAAGTTTCCGATAAGACGCCTTCAGAAGAAACACCCGCTGAGGAAGAGCAGTCTGACGGACAGGGCAAAAATACCGAAAATTGACAGTATAATTGAAACGAAAGGGAATGAAAACAATATGGCAAATATAATTGACGGAAAGGCTATAGCCGCCCAGGTGAGGGAGACTATAAAGAAAGAGGTTCAGCGCTTCTCCACCGTTTCGGGGATAGTTCCGGGCTTGGCGGTCATTCTTGTGGGGGACGACCCTGCCTCGAAAATATATGTAAGAAACAAGAAAAAAGCCTGCGAGGAGTGCGGCTTCAAGTCGTTTGAGTACGTGCTCCCCGAGGAGACGCCCGAGGTTGTGCTGATAGAGCTTATTGAAAAGCTGAACAAGGACCCGGAGGTTCATGGCATCCTCTGCCAGCTCCCACTGCCCAAGCACATCGACGAAAAGGCGGTAATAGAGGCGATATCCCCCAAGAAGGATGTTGACGCCTTCCACCCAGCAAACGTCGGCAGGATAATGACCGGCGAATACAGCTTCCTGCCCTGCACCCCTGCTGGAGTTATGGAGCTTATAAAATCCACCGGAGTGGATGTTGCCGGAAAGAAGTGCGTTGTAGTCGGAAGAAGCAATATAGTCGGCAAGCCGATGGCAATGCTTCTGCTTCAGGCAAACGGCACGGTAACCATCTGCCATTCAAAGACAGCTGACCTTAAAAAGGAATGCTCCGAAGCGGATATACTTGTTGTCGCCACCGGCAAGTCGAAGATGATTACTGCGGATATGGTCAAAGAGGGCGCAGTGGTAATAGATGTCGGCATGGACAGGGACGAGAACGGCAAGCTCTGCGGGGATGTTGATTTTGATGAGGTCTCAAAGATAGCCGGGTACATCACACCTGTTCCGGGCGGAGTCGGACCTATGACGATAGCTATGCTGATGAGGAATACTTATACTGCGGCTAAGCTGACGGTCATCAAATAAAGCAGACGGCTCCTACTGTGATATAGCCATACCTTCGTTTTGCCGTCTGCCGCGTTTACTCCGTCTTTGGACTTAATGTAGCGGTGTGGGAAAGCAATCTGCGCGGTCTTGTGCTATCGCTTAGTTTTTTGGACGTAAACGCCGAACTTTTGTTTAGTCTCTTTTATAGTTTGAGCAGAGCTATATTATGAAGGCAGGTTAGCTGTTCGCCTGACGGCGACGGATTTGAAAGCGGCTTTGCCGCTGGGCGGGCTTCACCCCGCCTTTTGGGGAAATTAGATGGCTAAAAGAAAACTTTTTTGTGAGATATCTCCGCTTACATACAAAATATCCGTGTTCAAGTGCTGTATGGTTCGGCGCTTGCGGGATATGCTGTCGCGTGAAAAATTCGCGAAAGAAAAATCTGCGGACAAGCTTCCGGCTCTTGTTTACGAGCACAGCTCGCTTATACGCCGTACCTTGGGCAACGTTGATGCTGTTTTGCAGAACAACAAGGCGGTAAACCTCGCCTTATCCTGCCCAAAGGTATCCGGGATTATGATATACCCCGGTCAGACCTTTTCTTTCTGGAAACTTGTGGGAGCCTGCCGTGCCAGAGACGGCTACAAAGAGGGGCTTACCATCTCCAACGGCAAAACCTCGAAGGGCGTGGGTGGGGGAATGTGTCAGTTTACCAATCTTATCCACTGGATGGTTCTGCATACTCCGCTTGAAATCACCGAGCACCACCATCACGACCGCTTCGACCTTTTCCCGGATTACAAAAGAAAGGTTCCCTTCGGAACGGGTACATCCATCATGTACAACTACCTTGACTACCGCTTTAAGAACACCACCTCGCAGCCTTGGCAGATAATCGTTTGGACGGATGACAAGTATCTCTACGGCGAGATAAGAACCACCGAGCCGCTTGACGTGAAGTATCACATCCGCGCCGAGGAGGACAGGTTCGTCAGGGAAGAAGACGGCTATTACAGGGTGGGTAAGGTCGTCAGGAACTGCATTGATAAGGCTGACGGCAGGGTGATAGATTCCGAGGTCATCCGGGAAAATCATGCGAAGGTTATGTATGACATTTCCGACCCGGAGCTTGCCGTGCAGGATAATCACGTCACTGAATAAAAAGGATTGGTTTTATGAATAATCGGATTATAGACAACGGTCAAAGCTTTGATTTCGGCAGGACAGCCGAATATTATGCAAAATACCGCGATATCTACCCCAAGGAGCTGTTCGAGCGACTGTTATCGCTCGGAGTGGGAAAGCAGGGCTCGGTCTGGCTCGACCTCGGCACCGGGACGGGAGTGATTCCCAGAGGGCTTGCCGGCAACGGAGCGACGATTTACGGCGTTGATATCTCAGCTGAGCAGATTGAACAGGCTAAGAAGCTGTCCCAAGCGCACAAGAATATAACCTATATGGCTTGCCCTGCGGAGGATATTGACTTCCCGGAAAGCTATTTTGACGTTATCACCGCGTGCCAATGCTTTTGGTACTTTGACCCTAAGATAATAGTTGACAAAATCAGGAAGATGATAAAGCCGAACGGTTTGTTTTTAAAGGTCTACATGGGCTGGATGAAGGACGACCCGATTGCAAAAGAATCACAGGCGCTGGTGAAGCGGCTGAACCCTAACTGGACATCCGGTTCGCCATCGGTTCAGGATTTGCGGACGCATTATTTTGACGATCCGCAGATGGAGAGCTTCACGGCTGACCTTCCCTTTACCCGCGATAGCTGGCACGGTAGAATCACAGCGTGCAGGGGAGTACTTGCTTCAATGGATGCCCAAACCTTTGCCGCCTTTGAAAATGAGCATTTGAAGATGCTTGAGGAGCTGCCGGAACAGTTTACTGTAAAGCATAAGGTGTTCATAACCTATTATCGGATTGAGAAGTAGGAATATAGCGAAAGAATAAGGCTCGCACAGTCGTGATTGACTTGCGAGCCTTTGACTTTATTTATACATCCCTAAATACTCTTTATCACACACTCAAACCCTGTAAGCAATATCAAGAATCCGAAATTGATTGCCGAGAATTCCAGAAGATATCTTCCCGCCTTGCCGGGGTTATGCTTCAAATACTCCCTGAAAGTAATAAGACTTGCCAAGGACGCTATTATCGTACCCACTCCGCCGATATTTACGCCAACCAGCAGGTCGGGGTAGTTGCCGGTGAATCCCGAAAGGAGAATCGCCGAGGGGACGTTTGAGATAAACTGGCAGCTTAAAATGCTGAAAAGCAGTGTGTTTTCGCTCAGTAATCCCGAAAGGAGCGACACAACCGGCTGAATTCTTGCCATATTTCCCGCGAAGATGAAGAAGAACACAAATGTTAACAGCAGGGGATAGTCCACACTTGCAAGTGCGTGTCTGTCTGCAAGCATCAGCGCTACAAATATTATAACCAAGCCTATCTGATAAGGTATCCCGCGGAAGACAATTCCAATCGACAGTGCAAACAGCACAAGGTAAAACGCCGTGCGCTTGACGTTGAGCTTTGGCGGGATATCGCTGAGCGAGAGCCTCTCCGCCGGGAGCACAAGACAGCATATTGTTATAACGCTGATTGCGGCAATAAACGGCGGTGCCATTATCTTAATAAATTCCAGATTCGGGATTTCAAACTTGGTGTACAGATAAAGGTTTTGCGGGTTGCCAAAAGGCGTAAGCATACCGCCGAGGTTTGCGGCCACGTTTTGCAGGATGAAGACGTACGCCATATACCTCTCCTTTCTGGTCGAGGACAGAACGAAGTACCCCAGCGGCAGGAAGGTCAAAAGCGCCATGTCGTTGGCAATCAGCATCGAGCCGATAAAGGTTATGTAAACCAGCGCAAGCACGCATAGCCGAAGATTTTTGAATCTCTCCACGACCTTTTCAGCCAGAATGTAAAAGAAATTCACATCCTTGAGCGCGCAGACCACTGCTAAAACGCAGAACAGGCAGGCGAGTGTTTTATAGTCGAAGTAGCCTAAATATTTTTCGTCCACCGGGACGATGAAAGAGGTTATCAGCGCCGCCGCAAAGGCTATGGTCATTACCGTGTTCTTTTTTATAAAGGTTAAAACTTGGGTCATATTTTTACCTGATTTTTTGAGATTTTTTCGGGATAAATCCCTCAAACCAGAATAATTTAGCACTAATTTTTTGCGTTGTCAATAGGTTTTTGCATGATGGATGCGCCGCGCACGAAAATTTGTTATCTTTAGTGGAAATTCATTGACGCTTGGGGAATTTTGTGATATAATATAACAAAGATAGCCATCGGAAGGCGCTGTAAAAGAAATCTGAAAAAATTTCAAAAACCCCTTTACAAATCGGTGAAGATGTGATATCATATCTTTTGCGTGTGACATAGTACGCGCACAAAATCTACCGCAGTCGCTGAAAGCGGGATAAGCCCATATTTTGGGAAGGATACCCGCCGCTTTCTATGCTGTCGGAAAAATCAAGAAAGAGGTATATTAAAATGCTGTTAAAAGATGAAAAGCTGGCTATAATCGAAGCCAACAAGCTTTCTGAAAACGACACCGGCTCTCCCGAGGTTCAGATTGCTATCCTTTCCAAGAGGATCGCGGATCTTACCGAGCATCTGAAAATCCACAAGAACGACCATCACTCCAGAAGAGGACTTCTTAAGATGGTCGGCCGCAGACGTAATCTTTTGAACTACCTTCAGAAGACCGATATCAACCGTTACCGTGCAATCGTTGAAAAGCTCGGCCTCAGAAAGTAATTAATTATTGTACTAAAGGGCAGGAGCAGTATTGTTATATTGTTTCTGCTCTTTAAGTTTTTGTTTTCAGGTGATGTTTTTTAGTAATAAATCAAGCCCATTGATTTATGGCTTGCGCAACTTATACGGTGGGTTGGATTTATTGCTAAAACATCCGCTTGAAAGCAAAGCTATATTTATCTTTATTTTGAACGGAGGAATATTAAACATGGCAATGTCAGAACTCAAGAAATTCGACAGATACCACAAGTACGAAACCACCTTTGCAGGCAGACCGCTGGTAGTTGAAACAGGCAAGACCTGTGAGCTTTCAAACGGCTCCTGCTGGGTAAGATACGGCGAAACGGTCGTTATGGCTAACGTAACTGCTTCCCCTAAGCCGCGTGAGGGCGTTGACTTCTTCCCTCTGTCGGTCGACTTCGAGGAAAAGCTCTACTCTGTAGGCAGGATTCCCGGCTCGTTCACCAAGCGTGAAGGCAAGCCCACCGATAAGGCTATCCTTACATCAAGAATGGTAGACAGACCTATCCGCCCGCTGTTCCCCAAGGATATGCGCAACGACGTAAGCGTTGTTATGACCGTTATGGCTGTTGACCCCGACTGCTCGCCTGAAATCGCAGGAATGCTGGCAACATCTATCGCTATATCCATCTCGGATATTCCGTGGGCAGGTCCTATTGCCGGCATAAGCGTAGGTTTGGTTGACGGCGAAATCGTCCTCAATCCTACATTGGAGCAGAGAGCTAAGAATCATTTGAACCTCACCGTAGCCGGAACCATGGAAAAGATTGTCATGATAGAAGCCGGAGCTGACGAGGTCGATGATGAGACCATGCTTAACGCCATCAAGACTGGTCATAAGGAAATCCAGCGCATGGTTGAGTTCATCAACACCATCAAGGCAGAAATCGGCAAGCCCAAGTTCGAGTTCGAATCGATGGAGGTCGATCACGACCTATTCGACGCAATCGAAGCTATGTCCGCCGAGGATGTAAAGGTTGCGCTCGACACCGACGATAAGAACGTAAGAGAAGCAAGGCTCCAGCCCATCAAGGACGCTATTCATGAGAGATTCGACCCTGAATATCCCGAGCAGGGTGCTATGATAGACGAATGCATCTATAAGCTCCAGAAGAAGATTGTAAGAAACTGGCTCTATGAGGGCAAGCGTGTCGATGGCAGAGCACTTGACCAGATAAGACCTCTTGCCGCCGAAGTCAGCCTCCTTCCCAGAGTTCACGGTTCAGGACTGTTCACAAGAGGACAGACTCAGGTTCTTTCGGTAGTAACCTTAGGACCTGTAAGCGATTCTCAGAAGTTAGACGGTCTTGACGAGGAGACCGAGAAGAGATATATCCACCACTACAACTTCCCGTCCTACTCTGTAGGCGAGACAAAGCCCTCCCGCGGACCGGGCAGACGTGAAATCGGTCACGGCGCTTTGGCCGAGAAGGCGCTTGTTCCGGTTCTTCCCTCGGTTGAAGAATTCCCCTACGCTATAAGAGTGGTTTCTGAGGTTCTTTCCTCCAACGGCTCCACCTCTCAGGGCTCCATCTGCGGCTCTACTCTTGCACTTATGGATGCCGGCGTTCCGATAAAGGCTCCCGTTGCGGGTATCTCCTGCGGACTTATCACCAAGGAGGATGGCTCCTTTGCAACCATGGTAGACATTCAGGGTCTTGAAGACTTCTTCGGTGATATGGACTTCAAGGTAGGCGGAACCCACAAGGGTATCACCGCTATTCAGGTGGATATCAAGGTAGACGGCTTGACCTATGAAATTATTGAGGAAGCCTTTGCAAAGACCCATAAGGCAAGGGACTATATACTTGATGATATAATGGCTAAGGCTATAGCCGAGCCCAGACCGCAGGTTTCCAAGTGGGCTCCCAAGATGCTCACCACCAAGGTTCCTGTTGATAAGATAAGAGAGGTCATCGGCTCGGGCGGAAAGGTAATCCAGAAGATCTCAGCCGACTGTGATGTTAAGATCGATATCAACGACGATGGCAACGTATTCGTATCCGGTCTTGATATGGAAAAGGCTCAGGCGGCCATCTCCATAATCAACACCATTGCCTTCGACCCCGAAATCGGCTCTATCTATAAGGGCAAGGTTACAAGGCTGATGAACTTTGGCGCGTTCGTAGAAATCGCTCCCGGTAAGGAAGGTCTTGTTCACATCTCCAAGCTTGATATGCAGAGAGTCGGCAAGGTCGAGGATGTTGTTTCCGTCGGCGATGAAATAGTCGTAAAGGTCGTTGAAATCGACGATCAGGGAAGACTTAACCTCAGCCGCAAGGACGCTCTTGTCGATTTGGCTGCTAAGCGTTCCCAGAAGAACGATTAATCTAGGGCGCGTTGACACTATCCGAAATGTTCGGATTGTGAGATGATTTTTCGTATTTCAAGGCGCCGTTTCGCAGACTGTACTCGTGTACCGCAAGAAACGGCAACGAAGAAATACGGAAAATCAGCCGCAAGACGGACATGGAGTGGTAGTGTCAACACGCCCTAATGTAATATACTGTCAGACTGCGTACTGTTATCCGTTTAAGGCTGCAGGGAACGCATAGAACCGCCATATCGTGGATTTTATGCCGCCTTTTGTTCAGTTAAAAAACGGCAAAACAGATGATAACTTTTGTGCAGTCTGACAGTTTTTTATTTTGCTATAGATTTTATTAGGTTAATGTGCTATAATAATTTCAATATTTAATTGACGGTTTAACGAGTTCAATCAGGGGGAAAATATATGCGTTCTGAGATACAAATGCTTAACATGATAATAGGTCTTGCGTGCGCGGACACGCGTATTAACGAGGCTGTAATATCAGGCTCCAAGGCAGACAGAAGTATTCCCAAGGATATCTATCAGGATTATGATATAGAGTTTTATGTGGATGATATCCGGCCGTTCTGGAACAATATCTCGTGGCTCGAAAATAATTTCGGCAAAATACTTCTTTTGCAGACCCCTGTTTTGATGGATTATGAAAACGCATCCCCTGATAATTGCCAAACGTTTGTGTATCTCGCTATTTTTGAGGATGGTAACCGCATCGACCTTACCATTACCTCTGAACCGTTCGATAAAAACAGGGAAGAGCCGTTTATCGTGCTTGTAGATAAGCAAAGACGGCTGACCGACATCGCTCCAGACGAGTTTTATTTTAACGTCAAGCCTCCCAAGCAGAAGGAGTTTTCAGACTGCTGCAACGAGTTCTGGTGGTGCTTAAACAACGTTGCAAAGGGCATTGCAAGGGATGAGATCCCATACGCTATGCAGATGTTCAACACCGTTGTAAGAAAGCAGCTGGACAGGGTGGTTTCCTGGTACATAGGCACTATAACCGATTTTTCGGTATCAAGCGGTAAGATGGGCAAGTACTTCCGCAAGTATCTTCCGGAATCGATTTATAATAAGTATCTGCGCTCCTATGCCGCGCCGAAGATCGACAAAATGTGGACTGCGGTTATTGAAACCTGCAAGCTGTTTTCCGACCTTGCAAGGATTGTCGCTCATGATATGGGTCTTGAATATAACGAGCGGGAGGAAGCCGGATCCAGGCTTTATATGATGAATGTTAAAGACGGCGTGTATGCGCGGGATATTTGATCAGAGCTGATATGAGTTATTTTGCGGATGGTGAAAGCCGTCCGCTTTTTTGTTGAGACGGACACCAAATTTCACTCATTTCTGCATAAAAATTAGTTTAATGTATATCATAAAAAGTACATTACTCGAAAGGAAAAAACGGTTTATGCAGATTGTTATATTAGCCGGAGGCGAGGGGTCGCGTCTTCGTCCCCTGACTTCGGACACTCCCAAGCCGCTTGTTAGAATGCTTGGTGAGCCTGTTATAAAAAGACTTCTTTCCCTTTTGTTCACCTGCGGCTTCAGGGAAGCGACTATCGCGGATTATTATCTTGCAGACAAGCTTGAAGAAAGTCTTGGCTCGTTTTCAAACGGCATCAAGCTCAGCTATGTCAGGGAGGATGTTCCGCTCGGCACCGCGGGATGTGTCCGCAAGGCTTGGAACGGCAAGGATGATGTCTTAGTCGTCAGTGGGGACAGTGTCTGCGGCTTCGACTTCAACAAGATATGCCGCTATCACAAAAAGATGTCCGCCGATGTGACCATTGTCACCCACAAGGTCGCCGACCCGCGCGAATACGGTCTTGTCACCGCCGACGAAAAGGGCGGGGTGATAGGCTTTTTAGAAAAGCCGGGCTACGATTCCTGCCTTACCGACGTTGCCAACACCGGAACCTATGTGATATCATCCGACATAATAGCAAGGATTCCCAAGGACGAAAAGACCGACTTCGCCATGGACGTATTCCCAACTCTTTTAAAGGAGGACAAGCGGATATTCGCCTACACGGAATCCAAAATCTGGCACGATATCGGCGACATACCCTCGCTGTTAAAATGCCAGCGCGAGCTTTTGCAGCTTGAAGGCAAGGATAGGCTCATCTTAGAGGGCGCTTCGGTGGACGAATCAGCACTCGTGTCCGCCGAAAGCGTCATTGAAGGCGGAGCTTCGGTCGGCGCGGAATGCCGCGTTCAGAGCTCGCTGATACTATCGGGCGCATCACTGGGCGAGGGAAGCACGGTCACAAACTCCGTTATCGGTGAAAACGTCACCACCGGCAGGGGCTGCCGCTTCGGGGAGCTGAGCGCCATCGGCTCGGGCTGCGTTATCGGCTCTGCCGTCACCGTTGACAGCGGAGTAAGAATAGAAAACGGCGTCAGAATACCCTCCGGCGCGCATATCCGCTCAGATATCTCCGCAGGGGGATATAAGCCGCTGAGCTTCGGTGATTTCGGAGAAGCCGAGGGGATAGAGGAAAGCGCCGTCAACGCCATAAGGCTAGGAATGGCGATATCCAAGGCTTTGGATATCAGGGATATAACGCTTGGATATATCAGCGGCTCGGAAAGTATGGCTCAGGCAGTCTCGCTGGGGCTTCGCACCGAGGGAACAGCAGTCTACAGCCTTCAAAATGCCGCCTTCGGCGAGACGGTGTTCTCCGCAAGAAAGCTTGGCACCAAGTACGCCATATATATATCCGAGGATGTCCGCCTTCTGCGCTCGGACAGAATCGAGCTTGCCCGCTCTGAGGAGCGCCGCGTAGAGCAGAGCTTTAACCGTGGCGAACTTGGCGGCATGAAAAATGCTCCCGAAATAAACGCCGAAGCGGCATCCTCGCTTTATATTAAGGAGCTGAAAAGCAGGGTGAGCGCACCCATCCGCGCAAAAATCACGCTGAAAACCGACAATATGCCGGAAGCGGTTATTTTTACAAAGGTGTTCGGGGATATTTCCCGGAACGAAGGTGAAAATCTTGAATTTTTCGCGGCTTCCGACCGGATGAGCGTATTCTGCTCGGCAGAAGGGCGTATAATTCCATATGAGAAGCTTGTGCTGATAGCCTGCCGTCACTGGTTTTCAAAGCGGCTGAATGTAAGGCTTCCCCAGCGCGCGCCGCTCTCCTGCGATGATTACGCCCGCCTTGAAGGTCAGACCGTGACCCACGTTTCCGCCTCGGACGATTTGGAGCTTTCTCCCTTTTCTTACGACCCGCTTATGCTTATAGCGGACGTTTTGGGATATCTTGCTGACAGAAGCATATCGCTGAACGCAGCTGCGGCTGAGCTCCCGGAGATTGTCTACACGCGGCGCACCGTCGAGGTCGGGGAGGCTCTTCCCAAAATTCTGCGCAGGGATTTCGCCGATCTTCGCCGCGGCAGGGATATAGTCCTTGATTCCGACGGCGCAAAGGCTTATGTAAGACCCTTGAAGAGCGGCAGGGCGCTTGCAATGTATGTTGAATCGGTGTCTCAGGAGGCGGCCAACGCCGTCTGTGATGACATTATAAAAAGGCTTGGCATTTCCAAGCCCAAAAGGAAACGGGAATAACATTTGTTCATTCTGCTTGACATTGCCGCCGAATTGTAGTATTATAAAAGCATATTTATAGTTGGAGCAGTATTGCTCATTGTATGTTTTTAAGAATTTTCAGAGAAGCGTCAGGCGGTCGCTTCTCTACATATATCATAAAATCATAGACAACACGGCACTTTGAACAGCTGACCCTGTGCGCGAAAGGCTTCGCGTAGCTTTATGCCGATGCATCGCAGTATATCTGCCAAATAACCCTGAATCGGCCTTTTTGTGATGCTTTGGGCAGGTGACTGCGCTTTTATGCGTTCAGGATGTGTGCAGCGTGCCAATTTTTTTAAAGAAAAGAAAGGAAATACATGGCAAATAACGAGGAAAAGAATACAAAGGTCAAAAAGACCAGACAGCCCAAAAACGAGGGCACAAAGAAGCAGGATAAAGCGGCAAACGCCAAGAATTCCGCTCCGAAGAACGTCACCGCGCTGGACGCGGCAATAGCTGCGGCAATATCGGCTCCCAAGCCGCCTAAAAAAGCGGCACAGTATCAGAAATACAAGCTGAGCCAGCCGAAGCAGAAGAATAAAAAGGATTCAAAAAAGCAATCCAAGCTTGAAAAAATAGAGAAGCAGGAGGCTGCTTCCGATATCGCGCAGCAGATAAAGCAGCCGAAGTCTTCCTCAAAGCAGGAACGCAATTCTCAGGAGCGTAACGCTCCGGAACGCATCGTTCCCGAAATCGTAGAGGAGCCGAAGCAGAATACGAGTAAAAGGTCGCACCAGAGCAAGGACGCCGCGGTGAGAATAGTCCCACTTGGAGGTCTTAACGAAATCGGCAAGAATATGACCCTTATTGAGTATGGGGATGATATAGTAATAATCGACTGCGGAATGACCTTCCCGGATGCTGAAATGCCGGGTGTGGACATTGTAATCCCTGATTTTACTTATGTTGAAAAGAATGCGGATAAGGTAAGGGGAGTGCTTCTGACCCACGGGCACGAGGATCATATCGGCGGCATACCCTATCTTCTTAAAAAGACGGATGTTCCGATATACGGTACCCGCCTGACGCTCGGGCTTGTTGAAAGCAAGCTTAAGGAGCATAATTTGGGCAAGGTAAAAATGAATACTGTCAGACCGGGGGATACCGTTAAGCTCGGCTCTATGAGCGCGGAGTTTATAAGAGTTAACCACTCCATCCCCGACGCTGTTGCAATAGCTATAAAAACCCCCGCCGGAACGCTTATCCACATGGGCGACTTCAAGGTGGACTACACCCCTATCGAGGGCGGAATAATAGACCTTCCAAGGCTTGCCCAGCTCGGAAGTGAGGGTGTTTTGGCTCTTATGAGCGATTCCACCAACTCCGAGCGCACAGGCTTCACCCCGAGTGAGCGTATAGTAGGTGAAAGCTTTGAAAGGCTGTTCGCCAGAGCTGAGGGGAAGAGGATAATTATTGCGACGTTTTCATCCAACGTCCACCGCATACAGCAGGTTATAAACTGCGCGGCAAGCCATGGGCGCAAGGTCGCCATATTCGGCAGGAGCATGATAAACGTCATCCGTCTTGCAATAGATTTGGGATACCTTAAAGTGCCGGAGGGCGTGCTTATAGATATCGACAAGATGTCCGGCTACACCGACGGCGAAATAGTGCTGATAACAACAGGAAGCCAGGGCGAGCCTATGAGCGCACTTACAAGAATGGCTTTAAACGACCACCGCCAGGTCAGCATCACCGAAAACGACTATATTATAATCTCCGCAAGACCCATCCCAGGAAACGAAAAGTTTGTGGGCAGGGTTGTAAACGAGCTGTTGAAGCTGGGCGCTGAGGTCGTCTATGAGGAAATGTACGAGGTCCACGTTTCGGGACACGCCTGCCAGGAAGAGCAGAAGCTTATTTTAAGCCTTGTTAGACCTAAGTACTTCGTGCCTGTTCACGGCGAATTCAAGCATCTGACCCGCCACGCCGAGACCGCACGTGAGCTTGGAATACCCGCCAAGAACATCCTTATAGCGGATATAGGAAATATCGTTGAAATAAATAACCGCGGAATAAGGATAAACGGCACGGTGCCATCCGGCAAGGTAATGGTTGACGGCTTGGGAGTGGGCGACGTCGGAGCGGTAGTGCTTAAGGACAGAAAGCATCTGGCGCAGGACGGCGTTATAACCGTAGCTGTCACCATAGACAAGATAGACCGCAGGATACTTTCCGGCCCGGAGATTGTTTCACGCGGGTTCGTGTACGAGAAGGAAAACGAAGAGCTTATGGTAAAGGCGAGGGCTTTGGCTCAGGGCGTTTTGCAGACCGAGCTTGCAACACGGCATGATTATACTGCCATAAGGAACAAGCTCCGTGACGAACTGGGTGATTTCTTCTTCTCGAAGACTAAGCGCAGACCGATGATTATTCCTACTATACTTGATATTTAAGGGATGCCAAAGGAGTTTAAGCGGCATAGCCGCTCTTAAAGCTCCATTGGCGGAGCCGATACATTATCGCGCCGTAAGGCGTGCATTACTGCGAGCGCAGGTAAAGTGCTTTACTATAAGTACAGACGATTAAATCACTATGGTACTTTACTATGAGCGTGAGCGAGCGCATCACTTATCAATTGCGGCTTGCGCCGCATTCATCACCTGCGGCGCAAGCCGTCACGAAAGGAATGGTTACAAGATGAAAAAACGAGTTTCGCTGCCGTACATTATCGCGCTTTGCGTGCTGATAATCTCCTCCGTAGTGTTCGGGGTTATCCTTGCCGTAAGTGGAAAGGCGGGTTACTGCGTAGCCGCAGCGGCTGTTGCTGTCTCCGCCGTAACCATTCTTGTTATTACCATAATCTTCAACAACAATCTGATAAAATACACCACCGCCATGGACAAGGACATTGTCGCTATCAGCCGGGAAACCTTTTATGATTATCCCGAGCCGATAATAATTGCCGACAGTGACGAAAAGGTGGTATGGTACAACCGCTGCTTTGAAGACAAGCTATTTGGTGAGGACAGAGCCTACGGCATACACCTTTCCGAGCTTGTTGGCAACAACACCTCCCGCATTTTTGCCCAGAGCGGAGCGATAGTCAAGATTCTGGACAGATACTACAACGTCTGCGCCCGGCAGTCAGAAAGCTTTGATATGTCGGTCATCCGCTTCTCGGACGTTACCGACCATGTAATGCTCGAAAACGAGTACCGCGCAAGCCGCAAGTCGGTCATGATACTTACGATTGACAACTACGATGACGTTCTTGCCAACGCCAAGGAAAGCGACAAGGCAAACGTTCAGGTTCAGCTTGAGCAGATTTTTGAACGATTCATCGAGAACACCAACGGCATTATCCATAAGGTTTCCTCCGATAGGTTCTACGCCATTGTGGAGGAGCGGCACTTGACAAGGATAATCGAGCGCAGGTTCGATATTTTAGACGAGGTTCGCGCGATCCAGGCGGGGGACCGTTCGAGCATAACCCTTTCGATAGGCGTCGGCAGGGGAGCTAAGACCCTCGCCGAAAGCGAGATTTTTGCCAAGCAGGCGCTTGATATGTGCTTGGGACGCGGCGGAGATCAGGTCGCTGTTAAAACCGACAACGGCTTTGAGTTCTTCGGCGGCATTTCAAAGGCGGTCGAAAAGTCCACCAAGGTGCGCTCAAGAATCATCGCGACTGCGCTTAAGGAGCTTGCTCAGAGCAGTGAATCAATTTACATTATGGGACATCGCTTTGCGGATTTCGACGCTGTAGGTGCTTCTGTCGGTCTTTGCGGTGCCTTTAGGAGCATGGGCAAGCAGGCTTGGTGCGTTGTCGACCCGGATAAGAACCTTTCCAAGCCGCTTATCGATTACATAAGGGCGAGCGGCGGGGAGGATTATTTCAAATCCTGCGCAGAGGGATTAGCCGAGCTCAACGAACGCTCCTTACTCATCATCTGTGATACTCACAGTCCTGATTTTGTGGATTCCAAGGAGCTTTACGAAAAGGCGAAGACGGTGGTAATAATCGACCATCACCGCAAGATGGTAAACTATATAGACAATGCGGTAGTGTTCTTCCACGAGCCTTTTGCTTCCTCCGCCTGCGAGATGGCGGCTGAGCTTATACAGTACTTCGGCGTTGAATGCCGCATATCTGTCGCCGATGCCGAGGCGCTTTTAGCGGGAATTATGCTTGATACCAAAAACTTTGTAATGCGTGCCGGGGCGAGGACGTTTGAAGCCGCAGCTTATCTTAAAAAGCTCGGCGCGGACACTATCGCCGTTAAAAACCTGTTTTCGGATACGCTTAACACCTACCGCGAAAAGAGCAAGCTTATTCAGTCGGCGGCGCTCTTCCACGGATGTGCTATTGCCACCACCGATTCTGACGCTTCCGAACTCAGGCTTGCCGCTCCACAGGCGGCAGACGAGCTTCTGGGCATCAGCGGCGTAAAGGCATCCTTCGTGCTTTATAGGATGGACGGAGTTTGCTATATCTCCGCGCGCTCGCTGGGCGGTTTTAACGTCCAGCTCATTATGGAGGCAATCGGCGGCGGAGGACATCAGACGATGGCAGGCGCTCAGCTGAATACATCGGTCGAGGAAGCCGTCGAAAAGGTCAAAAAGGCTATTGACGAGTTTATAATAAAGCTGTAGAAAAGGAGAATATGGCTATGAAGGTTATACTTTTAAAAGATGTTAAAGGCTCCGGCAAGGCAGGAACCGTGCTCAACGTTGCCGACGGCTATGCCCGCAACTTCTTAATTGCAAAGGGCTACGCCATCGAGGCGACCGCCAAGAACATAAACGATTTAGAGGGCAAAAAGGCCGCCCAGCAGCACAAGCTCGATACCGCCAAGGCGGAAGCAGAAGCTCTTGCGGCGAAGCTTAATGGCAAGACGCTTACATTTAAAGCAAAGGCGGGTCAGGGCGGAAAGCTCTTCGGCGCAGTAACCAGCGCCAACGTCAGCGAGCTTATAAAGAAGGAATACGGCGAGGATGTTGACAGAAAGAAGATAGCACTTGCCGATATCAAGGCTTACGGCGATTATACCGCTGAAATCAAGATGACTCAGGGCATAAGCGCGAAAGTTACGGTAAAGGTTGAGCCGATAGAGTAGCGTGGCTGACGCCGCAAGTGATGCGCTTCGCAACGATTCGCTTCGCTAACGATGCCGACGTTTCGCCTTGCGGTGAAACGCCTGTGATGCACACCTGACGGTGCGATGCGGTGTTGGCTAACGCCAACGGATTTTTAGACGAGTCAAGCGTTTCACTGCGTGAAACGGCTCCGCACACCAAAAACATTGGAGGATATTATTCATGCCGATAAACAGCTTGTCTGCCGAGGATCTGACCGGCAGAGATCTTCCATACAGCCTTGAAGCCGAGCAGACGGTCTTAGGTGTACTTCTATTGAACCCGGACGCTCTGCCGACGGTTATAGCAAGACTGAAGCCGGAGTGCTTTTACCGTGAACAGCACAGGCAGATATATTCAATAATCCTGCGGATGTTTTCAAACGGTCAGAACGCCGATATAATCACCGTAATGAATGAGGCTGTAGCCTCCGGGGTGTTTGAAACCTCGGAGATGGCGAAAACCTACCTTAAGGGAATTATGGAGGGCGTTCCTTCCACCTCAAATGTCGCATCATACTGCAAAATTGTTGAGGATAAGTACCTAATCCGCTCGCTGATGACCGTTGCAAGGGAGGTTCTTGATTCCTGCGCGGACGGTTCGGAGGATCCAAGGGTACTATTAGACCTTGCTGAGCAGAAGATATACGAGATTCGCCAGGGCAGAGAGGTCGAGGGTCTTACCCGACTGAGTGAGATAATCGTCACCGCTTACGACAGGATCCAGAAGCTCTCCGGCGAGGATAAGACGCAGTATCAGGGTCTTCGCTCGGGCTACAGCCAGCTTGATTCCTATATATCGGGTCTTAACAAATCCGACTTGATAGTTATTGCGGGGCGACCCGGCATGGGTAAATCCGCGCTGGCTCTGAACATGGCGGCGAACGTCGCCAAAAGGAACCCGGATAAGGATATCTGCGTCTTCTCACTGGAAATGAGCAAGGAACAGCTTGCAACAAGAATGCTGAGCTCGGAAGCTTTGGTTCCGAATACACAGCTTAATTCGGGGGAGATATCCAACGAGGATTGGGTGAAGCTTGCTTCGGCGGCGGACGCTCTTTCCCAAGTCAGCATTTACATAGACGATACCGCCGGCATAACGGTTCCTCAGATGAAAGCAAAGCTTAGAAGAATGAAGAACCTTGGCATGGTGATCATCGACTATTTGCAGCTGATGGAATCGCCCGAAAATCATACAAACAGAGTTACCGAGGTTTCGGAAATCACACGTCAGGTAAAGCTGCTTGCAAAAGAGCTGAACGTTCCTGTTCTGCTTTTGTCACAGCTGAACCGTTCGGTCGAATCAAGGCAGGATCATAGACCTATGCCATCCGACCTTCGTGAATCCGGCTCTATCGAGCAGGATGCCGACATAATTCTGTTCGTATACCGTGAGGGTGTATATAATAAAGAAGATCCGAACCAGTCCGCGGCGGAATGTATAATAGGCAAAAACCGACACGGAAGCACCGGAACCGTAAATATGGCATATTTGGGTGAATACACGCTGTTCCGAAACATCGATGCAAGGGCTGAATAATATGCTCGATAAAATTGCTTCAACAATTCAAAAATATAATATGCTTGCCCCGGGGGAGAGGGTCTGCGTGGGTCTTTCCGGCGGGGCGGACAGCGTTTCACTTTTGTTTTCGCTTAAGGAGCTGGGGTATGATGTCTTCGCAGTCCACGTCAACCACAATTTAAGGGGTGAGGAGAGCAAAAGGGATGAGGATTTCTGCCGAAGTCTGTGTAGGGAACACGGCATAGAGCTGTTTGTGGAGAGTGTGAACGTCCGCGATTATTGCCGCGAAAACAAGCTCTCCTGTGAGGATGGCGCAAGAAAGCTCAGATACAGGGCGATTTCTGACCATCTGGACGGCGCAAAGCTTGCAACCGCACACAATCTCAACGACTGCTTTGAGACGACACTGTTCAACCTTGTGCGCGGCTGCGGAGTGAACGGTCTTAAGGGAATCCCGCCGGTGAGGGGGGATATTATCCGCCCGCTGATATCGGTAACAAGGGCGGAGATAGAGGAGTATCTTGCCGGGAATGGGCTTGAATACGTCACCGACAGCACCAATTTGCTCGATGACTGCTCGCGGAACATCATCCGCCTGAACGTTGTCCCGGAGCTGTTAAGAATAAATCCGTCGCTGTATAAGACCTATGCTAAGAGCCTGAGCGTTTTTGAAGCTTCGGAGGAGTATATCTCCGCGCAGGCGGAAAAGGCTCTTGAAAAGGCAAAATCCGGCAGCGGCTATGATTTTTCGCTGATACAGGATTCCGCCATACGCTCGCAGGCGCTTGAAAGGCTTCTTCGCACAAACGGCATAGAGCCATCTTTTGAGAAAATCGAAAGACTGACAGGACTTTTGGAGACTGACGGCAGAATTAATATTGCAAAGGACGTTTATGTCAGGGCGGAGTCGGGCAGAATAAGCTTTGAGAATCCACCGCAGAAGGATGTTTCGGTCGGGACGGATTTGAAGGGAACTGTCCGGTTTGGTTCAAAAATGATTGAATTCACTGAAATTTCACAGTTTGACATATCGTATTATAACAAATCTCAACTAAAATGGCTTATCGATTCTGACAGACTCAGGGGAGATACTGTTGTCAGGAGCTATTTAGGCAATGAAAAGATACGCCTTGCCGGAAGGGGCATCACATCTACCGTTAAAAAGCTTCTGGCAGATATCCCGCCGCAGGAGCGCAAGGGAGTGGCGGTAATCGCAGATGATGCTGGCGCTGTCTGGGTAGAGGGCTTCGGCACGGATGAAAGGGTTTGCTGTACCGAAAAAACCGTCAATGCGGTAAGAATTACGGTACTTGATCAATAATATACATCAGGGAAAGGGACGGAAAAAGTATGGAATGTAATCATAAAATTGAGGTCATGATAACTAAGGAGGAAATAAACAAGGCTGTCAAGGCTTTGGGCGAGCGACTGACCGAGGATTTTCGCGATAAGGAACCGGTCGTAATTGTCGGAGTTTTGAAAGGCTCGTTTATTTTCATGTCCGATTTGGTAAGGTCTATCGACCTGCCCATAACTCTTGACTTTATCCACGCAAAAAGCTACTCTGGAACACAGTCTGTCGGCGCGGTAAACGTAAAAATGGACACCGAGCTGGATGTCGACGGCAAAAACGTTCTTTTGGTAGAGGATATTCTGGACACCGGAAGGACGCTCAGCGTTCTTAAAGAAACCATGCTTGCGCGCGGTGCGAAGGACGTTAAAATAGCTGCCTTTATGGATAAGCCCGCAAGAAGGGTGCTTGAAATTGAGGCAGACTATTCCTGCTTCGAGATTGAGGATAGGTTTGTTGTAGGCTACGGCTTGGATTACGACGAGCTTTACCGCAACCTTGACTATATCGGTGAAGTCATTCTGTAAAGAAAGATTATTTCCCCGGAAATTCATAAGAAATGAGGTATTTCATTGAACTTCAGTAAAAGCAAAGGCATTCTGGCGTACTTCGCCGTTGCGGCCGTAATATTGGTGTTTTTGATATTCGGCTTCAGAAGTCTGATGAAGGGGGCGGATACCACCACCTTTTCAGACGTTATTTCGCATTTTGACGATTACAGCGTCAGCGAATTTTCGCTCAACTTAGGCTCGGGGGAGCTTAAATACAAGCTCGACGGCGGAGAAGACGTATACGTTTATAAGGTTCCGAGCGTTTCGGCATTTTATAATGAGCTTTTCAACGAAACCAGAAACTACCGCGACGAGTATAACTCTGCGCATGAGATTCCCCTTAAATACGACCTTATACCCGCTTCAAACAGCTCCTTCTGGCTCAACCTTATCCCAACGCTTCTGATGATAGGCGTTATGATATTCGTCGTGATTTCCATGTCCAGAAGCATTTCTTCGGCGGGAAAGATAAGCACCGTGGGCAAGGCGAACGTCAAGCCGGAGCTTGATTCCAAAAACAAGGTGACATTTGCGGACGTCGCCGGAGCGGACGAGGAAAAAGCCGAGCTTCAGGAAATCGTCGATCTTTTGAAGAACCCTAAAAAGTATCAGGATATAGGCGCTAAGATTCCCAAGGGCGTATTGCTTGTGGGCCCTCCCGGCAACGGTAAAACATTGCTGGCAAAGGCTGTTGCAGGTGAAGCGGGCGTTCCGTTCTTCTCGATATCCGGTTCTGACTTCCTTGAACTGTATGTCGGTGTCGGTGCGGCGCGCGTGCGTGATTTGTTTGACCAGGCAAAGAAGGCCGCACCATCCATCATCTTTATCGATGAGATTGACGCTGTAGGACGCCGCAGAGGCGCAGGCTTGGGCGGCGGACACGACGAGCGCGAGCAGACCCTGAACCAGCTGCTTGTCGAGATGGACGGCTTCGAGGTGAATAACAGCGTTATAGTAATGGCTGCCACCAACCGTAGAGACGTACTTGACCCCGCTTTGTTAAGACCCGGACGTTTTGACAGACAGGTATATGTAAACTACCCCGACATCAAGGGAAGAGAAGAGATATTAAAGGTTCACTCAAAGAACAAGCCGCTTGCACCTGATGTTGACCTTAAGCAGGTTGCTGCGGCAACTGCCGGATTCACCGGTGCAGACCTTGCAAATCTTATAAATGAAGCCGCTCTTATGGCTGTCAAGGCGGACAGAAAGGCTATTACCGCCAAGGATCTGAGCGAGGCTTCTATAAAGGTCATAGCAGGTCCTGAAAAGAAATCAAGAGTGGTTTTGGAGCAGGAAAAGAAGCTCACCGCTTACCACGAAGCCGGTCACGCAATCTGCCACTACTATTGCCCCACCCAGGATAAGGTCAGCGAGGTTTCTATAATCCCGCGCGGTCAGGCGGGCGGCTACACAATGGCTCTGCCGGATCACGATAAATCATATGCTTCAAAGTCGGAGATGACCGAAGAGATCGTCACCCTTCTGGGCGGACGTGCGGCTGAAAAGGTCGTGCTCGACGATATTTCGACAGGTGCTTCCAATGACCTTGAACGCGCCACAAAGATAGCAAGAAGCATGGTAACAAAGTACGGCTTCAGCGATAAGCTTGGTCCGATAGTCTACGGCAGGGACGAGGACGAGGTCTTCCTGGGAAGAGACTACAACTCTGACCGCTCCTATTCTGAGGTCATAGCCGGTGAGATAGATGCTGAGCTTCGCTCTCTGATTCACGGCGCATATGATAAGGCCATTGCAATACTTTCAGAGCATATCGACCAGCTCCACACTGTTGCAAAGTATCTTATCAGCCATGAAAAGATCAACGGCGACCAGTTCGAGCGCCTGATGAAGGGCGAGGATCTTGACGCTCAGGAGAGTGCCGCAAAGGAAGCCGAGGAAAGCATCATTCGTCAGGCGGTTGAGGAGACTTACGAAGAGGCTCACAAAGAGGATTCCGCCAAGAACGACAGCGATCGTCTAAACTATCCTTACGGCGAAGATGGCTGGCTGGACATCTCGAATGACAGTGAGCCGGGTAAAAAATCAGAATAATGCTTTTACAAGTCCTGTGTTAAGCGGCATTGTGCCGCTTGGCATGGGGCTTGTTTTATAGCGTGCCTATTGACTTCATGCATAATAGGGGCTATAATCGTAGTAATGATGCATAGTGGAGGGATAGTGTGATTTCAGAAAATCTGCTGAAGGAAATAAACGATGCCTACAGTCGTCTTGAAGCAAGGATGACGGCGGCAGTGTCCGTTCTTAAGCTTAGTAAGCTTGAAGTTGAATACGGCTGGTATAATAATCATTATAACAAATCGCAGTCCGGCGAGTGGATTCGTGACGCTCACCCCATTTCGGTAATAGGCGTTAAGGGCTTGTGCGACGTTGAAATATCCTTCCTCAGCGTGACTGTATCGACGAAGCTTAGCCGCACTCAGGCGCTTGAATACTCTTATGACAAGCTTGCAGGCTATGATTTTGAAGCTTACGGAGTCCAGGATTACCTCAGTGATTACTATATCAAGGGTCAGACGTTCGGGCAACTGAAGGAAAACATCCGAAAAAGCAATGAACTGGAAATAGGCTTCAGCTTTACTTTCCCAGAGGATATTGGCACCGGAAAAATCTGCGAATTTGTAAGCCTGCTTCAAAGCGAGGGCTTCTATTATTGATAATACCTGAAAAGAGAACTGAAAAATGACGATAAGAAAAGCAACACAAGCTGACATAAAGCTTCTTCATGAGCATGACATTCACATATCCGAGCGGGAGCTTTCAACAAGCATAAGCCTTGGCAGGGTATATGTCGCCGAGGAAGGCGGCGTATTTGTTGGATGGCTGAGATATAATCTTTTCTGGGACAATACGCCGTTTATGAATATGCTTTATGTCCTTGATGGTTACCGCGGCAAGGGCTTGGGAAGAAGCCTTACCGAGCACTGGGAGGATGATATGCGAATGGATGGCTATGACACTGTCCTTACATCTACCCAGTCGGACGAATTCGCTCAGCATTTTTATGTGAAGCTCGGGTATCGGGCGATAGGTGGGTTTGCTATCGGTGATGACCCCTACGAGCTTATCTTTATGAAGAACATATAAGGGCGCGCCATATCAAAAGAAATATTGCAATACATCAATCCATTGATTATAAATGACGATTGACATACCGAACGGTATGCGTTAAAATAATTGTATACATTCTGATAATATCGGGAGGATTAATATGAAACGTTTTACAAAGTTGCTTGCAATAATCGCGGCGATAGCGGTCATTATGAGCACAATGAGCATATCTGTTTTCGCCGAGGACGCCAATGTCAAGATAGATATGTCCAAGACATATCAGACGATTGACGGCTTCGGAGCGTCCTACACATGGTATGGCGACTGGCTGACCACCAACGCCAATGCCGAGCAGGGCTATGATTGGATATTCAACGACTGCGAATTCAATATTTTAAGATTCCGCGACCTTAACCGCGTCGGCAGCGACGAGGATGACGGCGAATACCAGAATGCCCTGAACGGCTATAAGGCTTATAAGAGCTATTACGACGCCGCCGTCGCAAGGGGCATTGACCCGATAGTTTTGGTGACAAGCTGGGGTCAGTATAACAGAAACCTTGACTTCGTAGCGTTCACCGAGCTTGACGATGAGGGTCACACCTATTACACCCTTGCCAAGGACGAAAACGGTGAATATATGTATGATGAGCTGGCCGATTTCTGCGTTGAATCCATCAAGCTTTTCTTCGACGCCGGAATCCCGGTGGACTACTTCTCCATCTCAAATGAAACCGAGCTTCAGGGCTTGGGCAAGGATGAAAACGGCAACGCCAGAAACGAAGCCGGCTTCTACTTCGGCGCAGAGGAAAACGAGTATCACTGCGCATACTGGAAGGCTCATATAGCCGTCTATAACGCCTTTAAGGAAGCTTTCGGCGAGTGGGCTCCTAACATAACCGGCGCTGAGGTAATGGCGGACACTGCGGACCTTATCACAAAATATGTATCCCCACTGGAGGAGAACGCCCCCGAAACCTTCGATACCATCGCTCACCACCTCTACGGTTCGGAGAACAGCCCTCGCAGCTTCAAGCAGGTAGGAGACAGGTACTACGGCAAATACACCCTCTGGCAGACGGAATATTATCTCGATGAATACATCCGTCAGGCGGAGATGATGGCGAACGAGTTCATATATGAAAACGTAAACGCATATCTTTACTGGAACGGCGTTTGGGTTGCAGACCTTGGCAACTGCCTTATCGAAATCGAAAACGATAACACCGGCGCCATTGAGAGAAAGGGCAACCATTACATAATGATGCATTTCTCAAAGTACATCAAGCGCGGATATCAGCGTGTGGATGTTGATAACAGCTCAGGAGCGACTGTTGTTGCATTTAAGGCACCTGATTCCCACAGGCTGGTAATCGTAGCGGTAAACAACAAGGACAGCTATGAGGATCTGAACATCGATATCGGCGGAGCCACCCCCACAAGCTCTTCGGTTTATCAGACGGTGGGAAGCGATAATCGCTTTAAGTACAAATACTGGCAGGAAGCGGGACAGTTCAACCCAGACGGCAATGAGCTTCCTCCTCTGAGCGTCACCACGTTCGTTATTGAGCTTCCGGCAGATCCAACTTACGTTCCTCCTGTTGAGGATACAGCGGTAAATCCCTTCCTTAAGCAGCCGAAGTCAGGATCCGGCATGAATACCGGCGTGCTTATCGGAATAATCGCCGGAGCGGCTGCGGTTATAATCATTGTTGTGATTGCGGTCGTTGTTTCGGGCAAAAAGAAGAAGGCTTCCACGAAGAGTAAGTAATAGTCATAAAGTCCGCTTCGCTTTGAGGCGGACTTTTTTGCGGTAAGCACCTTTATTGTGCAGGGAGATATCCCGGATTTAGCCGAAAGTTTGAAAAAATATTCTTACCTTGCAATATTTCAGTGCAGTAAATTGTATTATGTTAGAGAGCAGCAGTACAAAGCTTAAGATTATTAAGAATTTTATTAAGATTTGGTTACATTTTTGCAATTCTATTGAATAGTTATCGATATTGTATTATAATTAAGTAGAAAAAAATTACTATCTCAGTCTAAAGGAATCCAAAAATCGGGTACAAAATCGCTGACTGATGGATTTTATGATCATGTATAGTCAGGATGCTTTTATCCTGAGATAAGTAAAGAAAGGCAGGAATTCAACGATATGGACAATATGGCAGATGAAAAAACCGCTGCCGCCATGACGGCCGCAATGTCAGCCGATATGCCGCCGCTGAAGCCTGAGAAAGTGTCGGATAAATCCCCGTCACAAAAGCCGGCTATCAGCATTAAGGATCTTACCAAGGTATTCGTTATCGGTAAGGAAAAGGTCCGGGCGTTGGCAGGGGTAAGCCTTGATATATATCCGAATGAAATCGTGTGCCTTTTGGGTACTTCCGGTTCCGGTAAGTCAACGCTTCTGAACATGATGGCGGGGCTTGAAAAGCCTACCAAAGGCTCGATAACGATTTTCGGCGAAAGGGTGGACAAAATGAGCGAGCGTAAGCTTGCAATGTTCCGCCAGAAGAATATGGGATTCGTTTTTCAGTCCTATAACCTTCTGCCCAACCTTACGGCGATAGATAATGTCGCCATGCCGATGATGTTCTCTGGCATAAAGCGCAGGGTTCGGGATAAGCAGGCAAAGCAGATGCTTAAAATGTGCGGTCTGGGCAAACGTATGAGGCATAAGCCGACGCAGATGTCCGGCGGTCAGCAGCAAAGAGTGGGTATAGCGCGCGCATTCGTCGCCAAGCCCAAGATAGTCTTTGCGGACGAACCTACCGGCAACCTCGACACCAGAACGACTATTGAAATCATGGAAATGATGGTTTCGATGGCGAGGGAGAATCATCAGACACTTGTAATAGTTACCCACGACGTCGAAATAGCCGCATACGCCGATAAGATATACCATATTATCGACGGCATAATCTCCTCGGTCGAGGATAACAGGCATAATCAGATAAGCGTTGGCTCGCAGGAAGCCGCAGATATCATCGCCGCGGCGGAATCTGTATAATTTAGTGCTTAATAATTTTACATATAGTAAGTTAAGCTTGGAAAGGAAAATCACTATGAAAAAAATAATGTCAATAATATTGTGCGTGGTAATGGCGTTTGCCCTTGCGGTGAATATGTTCGCCGACGAAAGTGCTGTTCCGCCTACTACCAATTGGACCCGCAAAACCACCTACGCTGTGGATATAGCAAACCCGGTTGTAAGCACTCAGCAGGTTTTGGCCGGTGATACCTTCAGCGTATCGTTCAGACTGGATTCAAACGCATTCGTCACCCTGAGCGACGGAACAAACGAATATCCTGGCAATGCATTCTGGGATAACAGCGCCAAGATGTCGGTTACTGTCAGCGGCGCAGGATTCACTCTTGCAGGTTCCTTGGCAGAGCAGAATGTGTCGGCAGGAACCAATATTATCAGCGTACTTGCCGATAAGAACATGGAAGAGGGCAGACATCAGCTCGTTCTTACAGTTACCTGCACCCCCAAAGACGGCGCGCCGGTTTCCGCAGCTCAGACTTTTAATATAGATGTTGAGGCTTCAAGCGTTGAGCTTGAGGAGGATGAGCAGGCTCCCGTATTCACAATGACCGGTGCTTCCATACCTGAGGGCAAGGGAAAATCAAATCTTTCCACCAAGCTTTCGGTAAGCTTCAAGAACTCCGGTATGCTCGATGTTACAGATGTTACAGCTACTATTTCCAACCTCGGCGAGCTGGTACTTAATACATATACCGATACTGTTCAGCTTGGCGACGTTAAGAGCGGCGACACTATCAAGGCAACCTTCCCGATAAAGTTCCCGGAATACCCTTCCGCTCAGTCTACAGCTGTAGTCACCCTTAATTTCAGGGATGGTCTTGGCAAGGAATACAGCGTTAATTACAATGTTTACCTTCAGGCTAAAGCCAAGGAAAAGCCCCAGGTCACAGGCGAAAAGAGTCTTGAGCCCAAGGTAATCGTTTCTAACTATACTGTTGACGTTGAAAAGATAGTATCCGGCGAGCAGTTCACATTGACCTTTGTTTTAAAGAACACCAGCCATGATAAGGATGTTATGAATATGACTGTTGACGTCAACACATCCTCATCCGGTTCTTCCGGCTCGAACGGTTCGTCTTCGACCCCGGAGACTGTCTTCTCTCCCATCGACGGCACAACCTCGTTCTATACCGAAAAGCTTGAAAAGGATGGCGAAATCGAGTATACCATCAAGCTTAAAACAAGTGCTTCGGCAGGTGCAAAATCCTATCCTATACAGATAGAATACGACTTCCAGTACGAAGCCAATGAATCCTACACCAGCAGTAACGGCAACTCTATGACCATTAACCTGCCTGTTACCCAGCCGATCAAGTTTGAGCTTATGGAATGGAATCCTCCGACGGAGTGCCCGATGGACGGTACAGCTATATCCTTCCAGTACTTCAACAAGTCCAAGAACCCCATGACTAACCTTGCGGTAAGCGTCGAGGGCGACTTCACTATGAGCACACAGTATGTCGGAACTCTGAATGCTTCGAGCTATGACTTCTTCAACGGAACTATAGTCCCCGCAGAGGGCGCTAACGTCGGCGACAAGAAGCAGGCTATTCTGGTATTCACCTTTGAAGATGCCTCATCCAACGAGCAGAGGGTTGAGTATCCCTTTGAGGTAACCATCACCGAAGCTGCCGGCAATGCAGGCGGCGACATGGGTATGATTGGCGGCGATACGGGCTTCGACACCGGTATGATTGGCGGCGATATGGGATTTGACCCCATGATGCCCGGCGGTGATATGCCTGTTGACGGCGAGGGTGTCGATCAGGGCGGAATGGCTCCCGCACTTAAGTGGGGTCTGATTATAGGAATTCCTGTAGTCGTGCTTGTTGTTATCATCATAGCAGTTGTTGCAGTTAAGAAGCGCAAGTCAAGGCTTCTGGAAGACGATGACGATGAATAACAAAAAAGCTTCACAGGCTTTTTGACCGCGACTTGAAAGGAAATGTTATTTAAATGAGAAAAACCGATGTTATACGCTTCGCCGGGGGAAACTTCCTTCGGCGCAAAGCGCGGAGCGCACTGACGGTTCTGGGCGTTGTTATCGGCACGATGGCGGTTGTTATCATGCTTTCTATCGGTATCGGAATGAACAAGGGCTTTGAGGATCAGGTAAGCTCCTACGGCGACCTTCGGCAGATTCAGGTTTATGAGCTTTGGGGCACCATAAACGAAGAGACCGGCGAGTGGGTTCAGAACGAAAGCCGTGAGCCTTTGGATGATATTGCACTCGAAAATATAAGAGCAATAAAGCACGTTAAGGCCGCTACCCCGTTGGCTAACTATTGGGGCTGTCAGTTGATAATGGATAATACTGAAAAGGCGCAGTATGTTCAGGTAAACGGAATAGACGCCGCCACCATGGAGGATTTCGGATATGAAGTCCTCTATGGCAGACTGCTTAACGAAAGCGATATCGGAACCAATAACTTTGTAATGCGTTACTGCGTTCCTTCAAATTTCTTCACTATGCGTGAAGACGATCCTATATGGTATTACACTCCCGCTGAGGGTGAAGAGCTTCCGTTCAACCCGCTGGATAATCACAAATATCAGATGACATGGTATCAGAATTACGGCACCGGTGCGGTAGATACCTCTAAAGCAAGAATCAAGCTGCTTGAAGGCAACTGTGTCGGAATACTTGTTCAGAATGTCAACGAGGATTATCAGGCAAGTATATATATGGATGTAGCAAGCGTTCAGGCAATGCAGAAGACATTTGAAGAAAACCAGTCCAAATACTACGGCTGGGGAGACTATAAGGTAGAGTATGACGTTGCTGTGGTAAGTTCGTCGGGCGGAATATCAATGGGCGGTTCAACCGATTCGGAATCCGACCGTAAGAGCATATATGACAACTTTTGTGTTATGGTTGACGATCAGGACCACGTTCAGGAGGTTGAAAAGGCAATAGCCGAAATGGGCTATGAAACCAGCTCCAATATGCAGTGGCTGACCACCATGCAGGATCAGACCAAGTTCCTTCGCTCGATTTTAGGTGCAATAGGTGTTGTTGCTTTCATTGTAGCCGCTATCAGTATTGCAAATACAATGGTAATGTCGATTTACGAACGCACACGCGAAATAGGCATTATGAAGGTTTTAGGCTGCAAGCTTTCGGATATAAGGAGTATGTTCCTTATTGAGGCGGCGATTATAGGAATCACCGGCGGAGCGTTGGGAGTGGTGCTGAGCTACGGCGCGTCGTTCGCGGTAAACACGCTTGCCAAGAACGGCGGAATGTCGATGATGGGCATAGATGCCGCAACGTCAAGCCTTTCGATCATACCGCCATGGCTCGATTTAGCCGCACTGGTATTGGCAACGATCGTTGGCGTAGTCTCGGGACTTTATCCCGCAATCAGGGCGACAAGATTGTCGGCGCTGGAAGCCATCAAGAACGAGTAAGGCTTTATAGATTATCTTCAGAATATTCAACGCGGGCTGTCTTTTGGCGGCTCGCTTTGTTTTATACTCATAAATCTTTACATTTCGGAGGAATAATAGAGTAAGATCCCATTGACAGCATAGATTAAACTCTGTATAATATAATTAAAGAAGGTCATGTATTTCTGGAGATGAAGAAGATGAATGAAGTCGTAATTCGGTATTCAAAAGATGCTATAAAGTTTTTATCCAAGCTTGATAAGAAATCTGTAATGCGTATAAAGAATGCTATTGATGATCTTGCCAACGTTCCGCCTGTAGGCGATATAAAGATAATGCAAGGCTATGGTGATGGCAGAAAACGACTTCGTGTTGGCTCGTGGAGAGTTATTTACCGCAATGAAAATGATGGGACAGTAGAAATTATCATGGTTATAAATATCGGTAATCGTGGAGATATTTACAAATAGGGAGGTATGTTTTATGACAAGCATTGCAATAGAAGCCGCTAAGCTGATAGATGTTCTGCCAGAGGCTGACAAGGTTTTTGCTTACGAATTCATCAAGAAGCTTGTAATTGCGTGGGACTCTGATTTTACTAAGGTCACAGCAGAGGAAAAGGAACTTATCGAGCAGGCAGAAAGCAGCGGATATATTGACGAAAAGGATATTGACTGGGAGAATTTAGGCGTGGATTGATGGGACTATTCAAGGCGGGCTGTCTTTTGGCGGCTCGCTTTGTTTTGACTTGGCGGCGGACGATCGTTTGATATAAAATCGAGCATCATTTGTTATCTATGCACAGAGTGTAACGTTGTACGGCGCTATGCTCTGTGCTTTATGCACATTTGAGTGCAGAACTGTTAAACTATTTTATTAAAACCGCTGTTTTGACTGAGTAAATATTGACATCAGCGACAAAACTATGTATAATATTATGGTTGCATATTATAATTTTTTTGATTATAGTTGATTATTATATTTGAGGTGATCGTTATGGCAAAAGCTGTTGAATCAAAGTATACAAAAGAAAGCCTGAAGGAAGAGCTTGTTAAGGTTCTGGACCTTAACTTTATGGTTTCCCCGGAAAATGCATCAGACAGGCAGTTTTATGAAGCTCTTTCATCGATAATCGTTAACGAGCTTGTACGTAAGCGTCACAATTATACAACACAGGTTCACTCTGAGGGCAAAAAGCAGGTTTACTATATATCAATGGAGTTCCTGATGGGCCGCTCGCTTAAGACGAGCCTTTATAATTTGGGCTTGGTAAAGGCGGCAGAGGGCGCGCTGAAGGACTTCGGTGTAAATATCAATTCCCTTTATGAGCAGGAGCCTGACGCAGGTTTGGGCAACGGCGGTCTTGGAAGATTGGCTGCGTGCTATCTTGACGGCTTGGCAACCGATGGCTACCCTGCAACCGGCTATTCCATCCTTTATGAATATGGCATTTTCTGCCAGAAGCTAGAGGGCGGATGGCAGGTAGAGCTCCCCGATAACTGGCTCCCCGGCGGCGGCTGCTGGCTGGTTGAGCATCCCGAATCGCAGATAGAGATTCACTTCGACGGCAAAATCAAGGAGTATTGGGACAGCCACTATCACCACGTCTCGCTCGAGGATTATACAACCGTTATCGCTGTACCATATGATATGTTCGTTTCGGGCTACAACAGCAATGCTGTTTCAAAGCTGCGTCTTTGGAAGGCAATCAGCCCGGCGTTCGATATGAATAAATTTAACTCCGGCAACTATGAAAAGGCTTTGAGCCAGAATATCGTCGCTCAGGCGATTTCAAAGGTGCTTTATCCTAACGATAACCATCTTGAGGGCAAGTCTTTAAGACTTCGCCAGCAGTACTTCATGTGCGCGGCTTCGGTAGGAGATATCGTAAACCATCACATGGCAACATATGGCACACTGGATAACTTCGCCGACAAGGTTGCCATCCAGATTAACGACACTCACCCTACCCTTGCCATCCCCGAGCTTATGAGAGTGCTTCTGGACGATTGCGGCTATCCGTGGGATAAGGCGTGGGATATCGTTACAAGAACCTTTGCCTACACCAACCACACCGTTATGGCGGAAGCTCTGGAAAAGTGGAGCTGCGATTTGCTGAACACCGTAGTACCCAGAATCTACTCCATAATCGTCGAGATAAACAACCGCTACTGCGCTTCGCTGTGGGAAAAGTATCATGACCACCAGAAGGTCACCGGTATGTCCATCATCCGCGATAATGTTGTACACATGGCTAAGCTCTGCGTCTGCGCTTCTCACCATGTAAACGGCGTTTCTGCCATCCACTCTGAAATCATTAAGAGGGATGTATTCCGTGATGAGTACGAGCTTACCCCCGAGAAGTTTACCAACGTTACCAACGGTATTGCTTACCGCCGCTGGCTCTATCAGTCCAACCCAGAGCTCTGCAAGCTTTTAAACGACACCATAGGCAAGAGCTATCTGGACGACGCCAAGAATCTTAAAAAATTTGAAAAGTATGCCGACGATGCTGAGGTTTTGGCACGTCTGGGCGATATAAAGCGTGCCAACAAGCACAGCTTTGCCAAGTATTTAAAGACAAACCGCGGTGTTATAGTCAACCCCGACACCCTGTTCGACGTTCAGGTTAAGAGGCTTCACGAATACAAGCGCCAGCACCTGAATTTGCTCAACATCGTTTCGGAATACGACAAGCTGCTTGCCAATCCGGACGCTGACGTTCAGCCTAAGACATATATCTTTGCCGCAAAGGCCGCTCCCGGATACTATCTTGCAAAGCAGATAATCAAGCTCATCTGGTCGCTGGGTGAGGAGATAAAGAAGAACCCCAAGATTTCTGAAAAGCTGAATGTTGTATTCCTGGAGAATTACAACGTGTCCCTTTCCGAGCTTCTGATGCCTGCATCTGAGATTTCCGAGCAGATATCCCTTGCTGGTACTGAGGCAAGCGGAACTGGCAACATGAAGTTTATGCTCAACGGCGCTGTAACCCTTGGCACTAAGGACGGTGCAAACGTCGAAATCGGCGAGGTAGTAGGGGACGATAACATCATCAACTTTGGTATGACGGTTGAAGAGGTCGAGCGCAGAAAGAAAGCGGGATATTCACCTGTTTATATGTACAGCTCCGACCCTGTTATCAAGGCAGCTATAGACAGAATCAACTCCGGCATTAACGGCACTAAGTTCGACGATGTTGTTTCATCGCTCAAGTATTCCGACCCATATATGGTTCTTGCCGACTTCCGCTCTTATCAGGATGCTCAGGCGCGCGCTTCGGCAATATATGCTGATAATCTTAAGTGGCAGAGAATGTCGCTTATGAATATAGCAAACGCCGGAATATTCTCTGCGGACAGAGCTGTTGACGAGTACGCTAAGAATATCTGGAAGCTCTAAAGCAATAGAATCGCGCAAAAATTTGATAATTTTGCGATTTAGCTATTGCAATTCGTAATCAAGTGTGCTATAATTGATAAGAATTATTAGTAATCTCTATATTGGAGGATTTATAAATGGACGCAATAAATATTATCAGTGGAATTCTTTTGGCGGCTTCCAGCATTATGATCATTCTGGCGGTGCTGTTCACAAATACCGACAACTCCGGTCTTAACTCTGCAATCGGCGGCGGAACGAATTCCTTCTACGGCAAAAATGGCGGGGATAAGAGAGAAGCCAAGCGCGAGCTTATCATGAAGATAATCGTTGCAGTATTCTTTGTTGTTGCTATTGTTACAACAATTCTTGCAAAGTTCTTCGGAAATGCTGCCTGATTTGCGCTTTTAGGCAGTCAAAACAAAAGCATTGCCGCCTGAATCGGTCTTTCCGTTTCAGGCGGTTTCAATAATTTTTTATTTGGGATGATTGAAATGAAAAAATCACTTGCAGTAAGAATATTGGTTATAGCAATCGCCGTAATGATGGTTCTGGGCATTGTGTTCTATTCCTTCGCAGGAATTCTTTCGTGATATGGTACACATTGGTAATGATTGGGACGACATCCTTAAGGATGAGTTCAAAAAGGACTACTATTTGAAGCTCCGCGAGTTTTTAAAGCAGGAGTATAGCCACTATACCATCTACCCGGATATGTATTCGATATTCGCAGCCCTGGAAATCACTCCGTATGCAAATGTCAAGGCGGTGATTTTAGGGCAAGACCCTTATCACGAGCCTGAACAGGCGAAGGGTCTGTGCTTTGCTGTGAAGGATGGCACTGCGCTTCCGCCGTCATTGGTGAATATATATAAGGAGCTGGAGTCAGATTTGGGCATTCCGCCCTCGAAAAGCGGTGATTTAAGCTGCTGGGCAAGGCAGGGCGTGCTTCTTTTGAACACAGTCCTTACCGTAAGAAGGGGAGCGGCAAACTCACATAAGGGCAAGGGATGGGAGATTTTGACGGATGAAATAATCCGTAAGCTCAACGAAAAGCAAGAGCCTGTAGTTTTCATCCTTTGGGGAGCGAACGCCCGCAGTAAAAAAGCGCTTATAACCAATCCGATTCATGGAATTGTGGAATCGGTGCACCCAAGCCCGCTGTCGGCATTCGGGGGCTTTTTCGGGTCGCGCCCGTTTTCTAAGACGAATCAGTTTTTGATGAAGAATGGTATACCGCCTATCAACTGGCGGGTAGAATAATATGATAAGCCGCACTCTCGGTTGAGGGTGCGGCTGTTTTATACTTATTCTACGTTAAAAAGTGTCTGTAAAATCGCTGCAAAACCCATCGTATAGCGGCTTTGTGGCGATTTTACTTAGGCTGCCCAAGCAGCCCTTCTACACTTTTACGTAGAATTAGTATTATATTTAGTGGAAGGCGCACCCCGCCAACACCGTGGTCAGCGGAGGTCTGGACGCTTGCGCGTCCGGACGGCGTTGCCGTCCACGTGCAGGGCACGTAGACCTCCGCCCGCACGCACTGCGTCGCCTGTAGGAACTGCGATAGAATAACAATTCCCGTAGGGGGTGCGCCGGTGGGAACGCAGGTAATAAAAGCTCCGACAGCAGTACCAAAAGCAAGCAACAGCAGAGCAGGGCTGAGCCCGCGAAACGGCGGCGTTAGCCGCTCTCAAAATTCATCGATTGCGTTTCACCGCAATGAAACACTTGCATCACTTACAGCGTAAGCCGTATGCCTCATCCGTGCAATAAGTGCCCGAAGTTCAATCATCCTCGGCAAATCCATAAACCTTTCGCACTCGGTGAAATAGCTCGAAAAAACAGTATCCAGCCCGTCGCGCTCGATATCCTCATAAAGCTTTGCGATAGCTTGAGCAATGTCAATCCTTTCATCAGCGTTCTTGACTTCAAGATACCTCAGCATAAACCCTAACGCCGTCAGCTGGCGCGGGGTGATCACGTTGTGAAGCCCACGCACATCAATCCTTTCGTCCCCAATCGCAACCATTCCCATGTCCGAAATAAACAACCGCTCGCTTCCAATGCCGCCGGGATATGAGGTGAATCCCTTAGATGTCAGCACCCGCGACTGCTTCCAGTCGGCAGGAGGGATATCCTGCGTGCTTTCACCGCCGATTTTGCGCGCAGATTGTGTGACATTTCTGATAATATAGTCCTCCATCAGATACATCCTGTCCGCAACCGAAAGATACTCGCCGCTTCCGCCGATGACAAGAATCGTCGATACTCCCAAACCAACGTGAAGCTCCTTAACTCGGTCGGTGAAGGGGGTTATCGGCTCCTTTGATATCAGTTCCTTCATTTTCGAGTCGCGAATCATGAAGTTTGTGGCGCTTCTGTCCTCATCGATTAGCAGGAGTTTCGAGCCGAAGTCGGCGGCCTCCATGATGTTTGCCGCCTGCGAGGTTGAGCCGGAGGCGTGGTCGGTGGAAAAATCGTGCGTGTCCCCACCTGGAAGCCACTTTATAAACGGCGAGATGTTCACGTTCTTGACGCACCTGCCGTCCTCGGCGCTGATGGTCATGGCAGTATCGTCCGAGATGCAAAGCTCGCGCCCGTCGCCCGAAATGTGGTCATAGATTCCGGCAGAAATAGCGTCTAACAGGGTGGATTTGCCCGAATATCCTCCGCCGGTTATAACAGTAACTCCGCGCTTTATTCCCATCCCCCTTATCCCCGCGATTTCGATTTCATCATCCGGCGGGGACACAAACGGAATAGCACTTTCAAGCGGTTTATCCGAGCCTTTAGCCCTCGGCAGAATGCTTCCGTTTGCGATGAATGCGCAGTATTCGCTGGATTTCAGATATTCACGTATCAAAAGCTGCTTTTTTGCAAGCTCAAGCGCCGCTTCAAGCTTTTTGGAATCATGCCCCGCGATGAAGCTGTCCACTGCCTTTGGCAGATCCTTGCAGAGCATCTGAATCACCTTCGAGATTTTCTTCCTTGGAAGCTGAACCTGAATCCGGATACAGAAGCAGGGCAGGGGCGGACGCTCGGTGTCGTCCTCAATAAGATATATGCTGTTTCCGGGACCGTTTGTGTAGTCCTTCTGCGGGCAGACGGCAAAGAACGCCGAGTTGCGCATAAGCACCTCCCCACCGGGGTGGACAAGGTAATATTTGCCGTTCTCGGTGTCGGGGCGGCTTCGGTTATAAAGCCCAGCGTTGAGCTCGTCGATGTACGGCGCGAACTCGCGCAGAAGGCAGTCCGCAGCGGCGGTTACAAGTTCGGTGGCTCCCAGCCGTCTCACAGGAATCTGAAGCTGAACCACTGGCTTGTCTTCGGATTCCTTGTTGGCACAGGTGTAGACCATGCTTACATCTTCATGCCAGTACTGCGGAAGGCTTTCAAGATATGGGTCGGGCGGGGCGATGGGGTGCACAACAGCCGTGCCGTTGTAAAGCTCCGCCCAGCTTTTGTGCTTGTAATAGCAATCACATAAAATGCCTTCAAGTCTTTTCAAGTTATCCTCTCCTTTGATGAGATTTCGGAGCGGTATCATCACAACAACCGTCGGTTTATCCTTGGCAAGCTTGTGGGTCTGCGTGAACTGATAGGAGGTTTCGCCGCTCCAGTATACGGGGTCGTTAACCTTTTTGATAAATTCTGTGGGATTCCCGGTAGGCATACCGACATCTGCTTTGGGTGGGATGATGGCGGCGCCGTCGTAAATTTCCTTGTAGGTGGTTTCGTTGTTGTCCATCTTTAAAAGATAGCTTTTCAGTCTTTTCAAATGGCAAGTCTCCTTAAAATCAATTTGCCAAGGCGGATTTTTCGGGAGCCCGTTTTTACAGAAAAAACACACGTCCGGGGTTTCGGACGTGTGTAGAATAAAAATATAAGTCAAAGCAAACAAGACCTGACCGCTGAATCGGTCAAGCGAAACGCTGCGCTTATCTGACAAACAAATCGGGCTACACTATCCGAAAAATATTTTCGCAGTGACGCCTTCCTTGACTGATGATTTTAAGCGATGCGTATCGTAAATTAGTATCGCTAAAAGGGCAAATTATAGGCTATTAGGCAAAGAGGGCGCACTACGTCTGTAAAGAACAGGTTTTTCATGGTGACATCCTCCTTTGCAAAGTGTTATAATCCGCCTTTCGGCAAGGCTATATTAGCACATCTTGGGCGCTTTGTCAATACCGGCAGGGGGATCTATGCTGTTTTTCGGGATTTACCTGCAAATATTAGCAATAGCCAGCGCGAACATTTTTGCGTTAAGCGTGAGCTGATCCAGCTTGATAAACTCATCCGGCGAGTGCATATGGTTGTCTTCTCCCAAGAACTCCGCACCGAAGGCAACGCCGCCCTCGATTTCGTGGACATAGGTTCCGCCGCCGATGGCTATGCATTCGCCCTTTTCACCGGTGAGATCCTCATAAACCTCCAAGAGCTTTTGCACGAAGGGGCTGTCTGCGCTGACCTTATGCGGTTCAGCTCCGCCGCACTTTTCAACCTTGAAGTCTGCCCCCTCCAAAGTGGGGATGAGCTTTGAGGTGACATCTGCGACGGTACAGCTTGCGGGGAGCCTTATATCTATATCGCAGCTCAGCTCGCCAGCTTCAAAATTGATGATGCTGAGAACGCAGGTCAGAGCGCCAGATTCCTCATCAGACATCTTTATGTTAAGGCTCTCGCCGTTTGTCTCGCCGTAGGGGAATAGTTCGGAGAGTTTGGATATGCGGCGCGATGCGTCGTCTTGAAGGTTAAGCTCTTTAATCAGCCTTATCAGGGCAGTGATGGCGTTTGCGCCGATTTCGGGAGTGGAGGCGTGTGCGCTCTTGCCCTCGGCGTCTATCCTTACGCATCCGCCGAAGTCCTTAGTCGAGAATTTGACTGGGAGGTTCAACCTTTCAACCGCATTTTCAATCTCAGAAACAGTAACCCCGCCCAAGACCGCATATGCCGACTGAGGGACGGCGTTTACAACAGTTCCGCCCGAAAGCTCCATCAGCGCGCGGGCAGAGAAGGGCTGAGCAGCCTTTGCACCGAAGTTTGCTCTTATCATGCCTTTTTCAATGTTGATGACAGGATAGTTGCCGTCCGGCGTGAATGAGTATTTCGGTGGATTTTCCTTTGTGAAGTAGTATTCAAGGTCAGCCGAGCCGTTTTCTTCGTCGGTTCCCAAAATCAGCTTAAAGCCCTTCTTCAGCGGGATATTCAGCTCTTTAAGAGCTTTCATGGCGTACATAACTGCAACTGCCGGACCTTTATCGTCAATTGCGCCTCTGCCGTAGAGCTTTCCATCCGCAATTCTTGCCTTGTAGGGTTCACCCGTCCAGCCTGTTCCCTCGGGCACAACGTCCAGATGAGCAAGGATTCCGAGTTCAGGCTCGCCATCGGTGTAGGATGCCGTGCCGACGTATCCATCAAAATTGCGGGTAGTGAAGCCAAAGCCTTCGCATATCTGCAAGGCACGCTCCAAGCACTTAGCCGCCGGAATACCAAACGGCGCGCCGGGTGCAGGCTCTCCCTTAACGCTGGGGTATGATATAAGCTCGGACAGGGTGGAGATCATCTCATCCTTCTGCGAGTCTATATAATCGAAAATTTTCTGCTTTATGCTTTCCATATATATTCTTCCTTTCTATTAATGCATTTTTTTCAGAACCATGACCGATATTGGCGGGACAAACACGCCTTCGCAGTAGATTCCCATCGGGCGGTCGGACACCATTGTATCGCTTACAAGCATTTCCCATTCGCCGTCTGGCAGGATAAACACCTTTGCCCTTGGGATGGGGTTTACGAATATCAGAAGCTCCTCGCTTTCGTCAAACAGGTGGAGCTGTATTGTGCCGTCGGAGGATGGCAGAACCTCGGAGTGTTCCTCTATCTCCTCATGTGCGGACATCCTTAAAAGGGGATGCGCCTTGCGGAAGGCGATAAGCCCCTTTACATACTCTGCCTCGGAGCCGTTTTCATCCAGCATATACCACTTCATGGAATTCACGCTGTCTGGCGAGCGGTAAGAGTTGTGATCGAATCCACCGTCCTCGGTAGGCTTGGAGCGGAGAAATTCCTGACCGGCGTGTATAAACGGCACTCCCTGAGCCAAAAGAATCAGTGCCGCTGCGAGACGCGCCATCTTTTTGCGGTCACGCAGGTTAGAGCCGCTGGCGGAGAGTGAAAGCTTGTCCCAAAGGGTCAGGTTATCGTGAGCTTCGCAGTAGTTGATTACCTGATATGGGTCGCACGTCCATGCTTCCCGCCCTAAAAGCCCGTTTATCACCGTCGAACGCAGATGGTAGTTGCCGCTGATATATCCGCGTTCAACATCAAAGAAGTTCGAGCCTTTTACAGCGTCGCGGAAGTTGTCGTTAAAATAGGCGAAATCAGGGGTTTTATAGCAGTTTTGTTTTGACGCCGCAAGCTCTGCGTTCAGGGCTATTGCTCCGCCAGACCATCCCTCACCGTAGAGAATCACCGAGGGGTTTATGCGCTTGAGCCGCTCTACAAGCTCGTTGAGGGTGTGAGCGTCAAGCACTGCCATTAAATCGAAGCGGAAGCCGTCGATTTTATACTCTTTCGCCCAGTAGAGAACCGAATCGATGATGTATTTACGGCACATTGCCCGCTCGGAGGCGATTTCGTTTCCGCAGCCGGAGCCGTTTGAGGGCTTGCCGTCCACATATCGATAGTAATATGAGGGGAAGGATTTATTGAGATTGGAATTTTCAAGGCTGTAGGTGTGGCTATAAACGACATCCATAACAACGCCGATTCCCTTTTTATGGAGGGATAATATAAGCTCCTTAAGCTCGCGGATACGCGCCTCTGGGTCGCATGGGTCAGAAGAATATGAGCCTTCGGGGGCATTATAATTCTCGGGGTCGTAGCCCCAGTTGTAGTCCGACTTAGGGTCAAGCTCGTCCAGCCTGCCATAGTCGAATATCGGCAGAAGGTGGACGTGCGTCACTCCCAAATCGGCTATATAGGAAAGGCAGGTGGCTTTTCCGGATGGTGTGCGGCTGCAATCACGTGTGAACGCAAGATATTTTCCCCGAAGCTCGGGGGCGATTCCGCTTGATTGGTCGCTTGAAAAATCCCTGACATGGGCTTCGTACAGAACAGCGTCGGTATATTTATTCAGCTGAACATAGCTGTAATCGTCCCACCCCTGCGGGTCAAGCCGTCTGAAATCGCAGATATAGCCCTTTTCGCCGTTGGCGCTGACCGCCTTGGCATAAGGGTCAACTCCGGTATGTGTGCCGGAGGAATAGGTGTAGTTATAGGTGTAATAAACGCCGTCCAGGCTTTTTGGAACGCTCAAGCTCCACACGCCCTTATCTCCTTTTTGAAGCGGGAGGATATAGAACGGAGTTAAGTCTGAGCCGGATTTGAAAAGATTAACGCTTACATCAATGGCTGCCGGCGCCCAAATGTGAAAATCGGTCTGTTTTTTTGAGAGCCGTACTCCCAAAAAGCCCTTGTAGCTAAAATTGCTGTCAATATATTTGCTGTCAAAATCTTGCACAAATACAACCCTTTCCTGATTTATGATTAGTACTAATTCTACGTAAAAGTGTAACTGCAGAATCACCACAAAACCGCTGTACGATGGGTTTTGCGGCGATTCTGCAGACACTTTTTAACGTAGAATAAGTATAGGAATGCGCGTACATAATTTATTATATATCAATTCCATATTTTTTTCAATAGTTTTTACAGGAAAATCTGTTATGGGGCAGGGGTGCACCCTTTGCGCAGAAAACTACGGCGATACGCTCTTGACACCTTTCTCAAATCGCAGTAAAATTATGCTATGAATCACGTAAAAGAAAGGCGATAATATGGAAATAAGAATTCTTGAAAAAGAAAAATGGAAGGGCTATATGCTCGATATGTCCTACACATCAGAACACTACTATGATTATAATAGAATAGATTCAGTGCTGGGATGGTGCTTCCTTTTTCTAAAGTGCAGTTTTAGCACACCCTTCCACAACCCCGACCATCAATCGGACTGCCTTTACAGCGACGATTGGAAGGATGCCATAGCCTACGGCGCGTTTGAAGGCGATACCCTTATCGGCGCGATAGAAACCTGCCCTGAGTGGAACCATCGCCTCAGAGTTACCGAGATGTGGGTGGATTCACGTCACAGAAGAAAGGGTGTTGGCAGTGCGCTGATGGAGCACGTCAAGCAAATCGCGCTGGAGGAAGGGCGCAGGGCACTTGTCTTGGAAACGCAGTCAAGAAATTTTGGGGCGATAGAGTTTTATCTCTCTCAGGGATACACCATGATAGGCTTTGATGAGTGCTGTTACTCCAATAACGATATGGAAAAAGAGGGTATGCGCATAGAGATGGGTATGAAGCTGCGCTGAATTGACTGATGTGCGGTGATAAAATCCCGAAAAAAATTCTTAAAAAGTTTGATTTTTCTCTTGACTCTCACCCTAAGTTCAGGATTAATATATTGAACATAAGGTACCTTATTAAAATAAATCACGAGGTGAGATTATGAAGATTGGCGAGTTTGCAAAAGCCTGCAAAACGCGCATTTCCGTGCTTCGGCATTATGACGAGCTGGGGCTTTTAAGACCGTGTTATGTCGATCGCTTTACAGAATACCGCTATTACGATGAATCCCAGATAGCTGTGTTTACGCAAATCCAAAGCTTAAAAGCCGCCGGCTTCTCACTTTCCGAGATAAAGCTTTTGCTTTATTCATGGGACGAAGAGGCAGTTTTGCAGATATTCGATAAAAAACGCTGGAAGCTTGAACAAACCCTTCATAACCTCGAGGCATTGAGACTGACTATGTCGGGAGGAAATTTAATGAATAACAGTTTTAAACCGCTTATAGAAGACGTAAACCTGCCCTTTGAAAACGATGAACAGGCAATAGGAAAATGGCAGGTACTTGGGGAGTGCGAAAACGGCGATTGGCGCACGGGTATCGGTGGAACCAAGAAGGTAGTGTATTTTCTGCCTAACGGCCAAAGATATTGGTGCTACTCATGGACTAAGGGCAAATTCATCTTTAGAAATGGCTCGCAGACTTTTGCGAACGACTACCGCATCGAGCAGCGAGGGGACGACCTTTATATGATAATCAATTTCAAGTCCTACGATTATCTTAAGGACGGCAAAACCACTCCAATCGCCTTGCGAAAGCTGGACAGCAAGCATTACACCCTTGATGACATCCGCCGAAAGGACAATATAAACAAGCAGTTTGTGAACGACGAGCGAGTGTTGGAAAGCTGGAAGTCTGTTGATTTAGTCCGCAGGATTGAGGACTTCTCGCCGGACTGCATACGCTCCGGCGGCGTGCTGTTCTTTGAGGGAATCGAGTTCTTAGAGAACGGAAGCTGCAAGACCGTAAGCGGCGGAAGAGTTACTTGCGATGATGCCGTCAACGTATGGACAAAGGGGTATTTCATCAACAAGCCTACGAGCACCGCAAGCGCATACAAGCTGACTCAGCTTGCCGGAAAAGAGTATCTCTTTATAGAGTGGAAGTCGGGGGATTACACCTTCGGCGGCATGGACCCCGGGTTCTATGTCTTTGAAAGGGAAGGAGAGCAGCGTCCCTTATCCGATGATACGAACATTGGGTCATACGTCTTAGAGAGTTACAGCGAATAGTACAATTCAGATGAGCTAAGAATTTAGCTTACATAACATCCTAAAATCAATATAACCCCAGCCCGCTTCCCAATGTGTTGGGAAGGCGGGCGGGGGTTATTACAAATAAGTTGGCTTAAAATCGGCATTATTTCTATTGACTTATGCGGGGAAATGGTATATACTATTAATTAGTACTCTAATTGAAAATGCAAATCAGGAGGAAATCAAATGGCTAAAAACACAAAAATCACCATTCACCCCGCGTTTAAAATCGGGGAGATATCCCCGCGGCTCTATTCTACCTTCTTAGAGCCTATCGGAACTATGGTAAACGGCACAATGTTCAACCCCAAGCATCCCACGGCGGATGAATACGGCTTTCGCCGGGATTTCATCGACGGACTTAAGGATTTGGGTATGCCCGCCTGCCGTTTGCCGGGCGGAAACTTTGTATCTTGCTGGGACTGGAAGGATTCAATAGGTCCCAAGTCGGAGCGCAAGGTGCACCTCGATATGGCATGGCATCAGTACATAACCAACGAGGTTGGCCACGATGAATATCTTAAATGGGCGGAGCTTGTGAACACCGAGGCCATGTATACCGTAAACTTGGGCACAGGCTCAGCTAAGGATGTTATAGACTTGGTAGAATACACCAATCACGAGGGCGGAACCTACTGGTCTGATCTGCGCCGCAAGAACGGTCACGAAAAGCCCTACGGCGTTAAAACATGGTATTTGGGCAACGAAATGGATGGACCTTGGCAGCTGGGCTCGTGGGATAAGGACCCGCGCGGCTACGGCGTAACCGTTAACGAGCTTTCAAAGGCAATTAAGTGGATAGACGGCTCGATTGAAACCGCCGTCTGCGGCTCGTCTGCGCCGTTTATGGCTCACTGGCCGCAGTGGGATGAGGACGTTCTGGAGCAGTGCTATGAGGCGGTGGATTATGTATCCCTCCACCACTATCACGTAGCCCCTCCCGGCAACTATGAGGCACTTTTGGGCGGCTCGGCATTCTATGAGGACTTTATCACCACCGAGACGGCTCTGTGCGATTTGATTCAGGCAAAGTGCCGCTCACCCAAGAAGCTGATGATTTCCTTCGACGAATACGGCACGATGTCCCGTCCGCTGGCAAAGCTTCGACCTGGATACGGATATCACAACATGGTTGCCGACCACTACCGCTTTGATCCCAACCGCAAATACATCCTTCACGACCCGGACAATATGCCCACGCGTGAGTGGCCGGGCGGAGATATGATTCCCGCGCTGACAATGGCATCAACAATCCTTGCATTCCTGCGCCACGCAGATAGAGTTAAGATCGCCTGCATGACCGGTGGTTTAGGTGCGCTCTGCTCTTCAAATCATGACCATGTATGGCGCTCCGGCTCGCATTATGTCATGACCCAGCTGATGAAGTACGGCAGGGGAATGTCAATGCAGACTACAGTTGACGGCGAAACCTTCGACATCGAGGGCTACGCGATAGACGATAACTCGCAGTACGCCACCAAGGAAGGTCTTAACTATGTCGACGCTGCAACTGCATGGGATGATGAAAACGGCGAACTGAATGTATTCGTTATCAATCGCAGCGATAAGAATGAGTACCCGATATCGCTTGATTTTTCGGGATTTGCGGGCTACAGCTTCGCGGAGCACATCGAAATGTATACCGACGATTTCAAGCTTAAGAATACGTTTGATAATCCAAATGCATTGCTTCCTAAGACAAATGCGGAATCCAAGGCAGAGAACGGCGAACTGAAGGCACACGTAAAGCCGCTTTCTTGGAATATTTTCAGGTTTATTAAAAAGTAAGCACAGTTGAGTTTCACGCAAGAGACATAAAAGCTTTCTGTCCATCATTTCTCGACAAGAGCATAAGTGCCGCTTGTGTGAAACTTTAGTAGTGTCTCATGGCGGTGCCTTCGCCCAAACAAAAGTTGGGCGTTTCCGTCCCGCTATTGCAAACAATAGTATGGTGTGTGCAGAAGCATGACTGCCGAACAAAGGCATTGCCAAAGACGCAGGAAAGGCTCTGCGCGACGGCAAACAAAAATACAACGGTAACAAATGAAATGCTGTCGCCTTGTCGCATTCCCGGACAAAAGGGAGAGCGGATTTTTGCATATTCTCGTTTTTTGGGATTAGCCGGGCAGCAATCCTGCAAAATCATCCCGAAAAATGCCTTCTGGCAGACGATACTCACCCTTTAAGCTTAACCGGAATCCAGATTTCGCAGTAGTACTTTTCGTTCTCGGTTTCGTTGGCATATTTCGACGCATCGGAGTACATTTCCACGCAGCAGCCTGCCGCCAACTCATATTCCTTAATAGCCGGAAGCCACTCGGTGAATATTTTGGCGTTTATACTTATATTCGTCTAGAAATGTACGACCATGCATGGTCATAAAGGCAAGGTGCAAAATCCCATCGTATATCGGTTTTGTGCCTGCCTTTTGGAATCATTTCAGATCCGGTGTCAGCTCGTCGTCGGTCAGGTGTTCCTCGATAAAGCATATCTCTGAGCGAATGGAGCATATCGCAGGGCGAATGGATTCCATCCAGTCCATAAAGTGCGCTCCTTTCGTTTCGCTGTGATGATATTATAGCATATCCTAAAAGGGTGTTCCCGATTTTTCCTGCGGATATTTGTCCTGCTTTCAACAATCGGTGCGATATAAGGTATCCCGAAAAATCACCAATAGAAGAGGTTGGGACGTTATTTCTTGTGAGGCGAGATGTTTGGGGCGTGGCAAGGTCGTTTTATCTGGCACGGAGTGGTTACAAAAAAATCACCGAAAATTCACGAGATGGAAATTTTACGGTGATTACAGAATGTTTATGAGGATATCTAAGCCAATATCATGCAAAATCAGGATAAAACAGAGAACGAGAGTTTAACAGAGCATGGACGGCTTTCAATGTATAATTAGAGAATAAGGGGAATACTTATTTTATCGGAAAGCAGATTGGAGATTGCTTAACCGTACTCGCAGATACAATAGGAGAAAGCCGCCCTGAATGCTCTTCAAAATCGCGCAAAGCGCAATTTTGGCGGGATTTATATATGCTTGAAAGAAAAATGGCGTTATTTGAGCGGAATTGTAAAGATCCAATACACAATTTATTATATTTTAGATATAAGTGCTGGGTACAAAAAACCAGTACATATTTTACTTCGCATGAAAGAATACTTACAATTATGAAAAGGATGGTTATATAATAATATATGATAGCATAAAGTTCTCTGTTTGTCAATATCAAAAAGTTCTGGAAAGCAAAAAAATTTGCGAAAAATAGCCGTAAATTTTCAAAGTAACTTCCACAGTTAGGAAGCAGCAGCGTTTAATATGAGAAAAGGTGGAAGTTAGTATGAGAAAAATAATAAAAAAGCAAGAAAAAGTATCAAAAACTGAAAAGAAGATATGACTAAAAAAGCCTGAAAGGATAATTTCTCAAACAACTTCTACTTTATAATCCCTCTTAGAGTAACTTTCATCATAATTTCCATTGTGGAAGTTGCTTTGAGAATTTTCGTGCGAAAAATATCGAAAACAAAATTGTAAAAAACACTTGACAAATCGTTTGGATTGTGTTATTATATGTAGGCACTCTGAAAAGAGCAAAAATATCGCGGGGTAGAGCAGTTGGTAGCTCGTCGGGCTCATAACCCGGAGGTCGT
>ENA-UOOD01000369-UOOD01000369.1-human-gut-metagenome-genome-assembly--contig:-CS67-NODE-369-length-56093-cov-19.672080_pt1 | contig 56093 bp, 46 predicted proteins | sample MGYA00242464_ERZ724011 | MGnify/ENA metagenome assembly ERZ724011 | reverse complement strand
CGCGCATAATTGGTTCGCCGTGGGCGAACCAATTCCACACTTGCAGACTGAGAAGTGTTTTTTGCGACGTACACGCCGCCGCAAAAAACGGATTGCATTTAATTTGCCGCCTGCGGACGGCAAACTCTGTGAGACTTTTTGACAATCTCAAAGGCCCCCGCCATCTGGCGGGGGCCTTTGCTGTTGTGCTATGGCTTGCTATGGGGTGGTCCGCTTATACCAAAACCTGTTAAAAAGCTTGAAAAGCTTTTTATAGCGCCGAAGGTGCGTCAGGTTTTGTATGAGACGTCACAGCGTGTTTTCGCACGCTGTGCGTGCGCGTAGCGCACGGGATTCTTGATTCAATTTTTGAATCAAGAATCAGTATTAGCTGTTGCGCTTTTTGCGGGACACGATGACCAGCACCACAGCCAGAGCGGCAGCGCACACCAGGACGATGATCCACATGGTGGTGTTGCTCTCGTCGCCGGTCTTGACGCCGGGCTGGGTGGGCTGATCGGGCTTGTAGTTGGGATCGGTCTCGCCGCAGACGGTGCACTTGCCGTCCTTATAGTCGTGACCGGCAGCGGGGATGACCCGGGTCTCCACCTCACCGCAGCCGGTGCAGGTGCGGGTCTTTTCGCCGGGCTCGGTGCAGGTGGGCTGGGTGGTGACGATCCACTCGCCGAAGGTATGCTCATGGGCGGTGCAGACCACGTCGTTGCGGTCGCGGACGCGGATGCGGGGAGCCATGGGGGTGCCGTCGGCCAGGACGAAGGTGTTGTCATAGGAGGCCAGGCCCGTGGCGGAGATCTGGCAGCCCACGGACAGGTTCGCCACATCGTAGGAGGTGGTGATATAGCCGTCGATGAACACGCGGGCGATCTTGCCCTCGCTGTCGCGGACCAGGATGGTCTGGACCAGGCCGTCGGCCATCTCATAGCCGGTGACGTAGCCGTTCAGGGTCACCAGCTGGCCCAGGACGGAGCCGTCGTTGATCTGAGTGGAGGTGACGACCTTGGGGGTGACGGGGGTGGTCTCGCCGATCTTCTCGATGGAGGAAACCTGCAGCTCGTTCTCGCCCTGATAGGTCTCCGTCACGCCGGTGACGCGGACCACGTCGCCGATCTTGAAGTCGCCGGCCACGGGGAAGCAGTTGATGCCGCCGGTCTCATCCTGAACATAGATGCAGTCGAAGAAGGCGGTGGCCTTGTCATAGCCGGAGGCGTTGGAGGTCACGACACCCTCAATGGTGTACTTGTGACCGGCCTCGGTCTGGGCCTGGACGGTGGCGATGTCGGTGACCTTCACGGGGTTGATGGCCCGCAGCAGGTTCTCGCAGATCTTATAGTTGGAGTAGTTCTTCTCGGAGCCGTTGTCGCTGATGGTGGCCTGGACCTCGAAGTTGGACATGAAGGCCGCGCCGGACACGATGATCAGACCCTTGCCCTCCAGCTGCTCACTGGCCATGGCCAGCAGACGGCTGTCGTTTTCGGCATAGGCGTACTTGGGCACGTTGGCGCCGCCCAGGCCGTCCTTATCCACGTCCACGGAATAGGTGGTGGGATGGGTGTACACCACCGGAGTCACCGTAGCGGGCAGGGCAGAGGTGGGGTTGCCGTCTGCATCCACGGCATACACGGAGGCGCCGCCATAGTGGCTGAATACCTCGGTGTACAGGCGGTCATAGGGGTGAGCGGGGTCCACCTCCACGCCGTCGGTCAGGAAGCTCTGACCGTAGGTGTTGAAGTACAGACGCCACTTGTCCACGCCGTCGGCTGCGCTGCGGACATCGTCATAGGTGGCATCGTCCGCAATACGCAGGCTGGAGCCCAGGGCCTGGAGCACCTCGTTCTGGGTAGCGGCCATGTGCTTGATGGTGGGATTGCTCTGGATCACGTCATAGTTCTCGTAGTTGTCGCTCCAGCCGGCCAGGATCACGGTGCCGCCGCCGGCGTTGAAGGCGGTAATGGCCGCCAGCTCCGCGGCGCTGTAGGTCCGGGGATCGGTCTGGGCGTCCGCCAGGCGGCGGGAGGGGGCGGTGAGGATCAGGGCCTTGAACTTGGGATTGGAGCAGGCGGCGATCAGATCGTCGCTGGTCTTCAGCTCCACGGTGCGGACGTTGTACTTGCCCGCCAGGTTGCCGAAGTTGCCCATGGAATCCTTGTAGTTACCGGCCACATACTCGTTGTAGTGGGAGGCGTCGATGCCGATATACACCAGGTCGTCGGCGTTCAGCACGTCCAGGGTAATGTCCTTGGTGAACACATACTCCTTGCCGTCCTGCTCCAGCACCACGGTGGCGGTGACCTTATAGACCCGGGCGGTATCGAAGGAGATATCATAGCTCAGGTCCAGGGTGCCGCTGGCGGGAACGGTGCCCGCGTCGGTGGCGGAGGCCAGCACCTGGCTGCCCACGGCATAGGTGATGGACTTGATCCTGGCGTCGGTGCTCTCGCTGTTGAACAGGGTGGTGGTAACGGTCATCTTCTCGCCGGTGACGGGAGTGGAGGTGCCGCAGGTCACATCGGAGATGCCCAGCTTCAGGGTCTCGCCCACCCACACGGGAGCGGTGACCGCCAGGTCGCCGTCACCCTGGGTGACGCGGATGTAGTAGTAGCTGTAGTCGGGGTCCAGTGTCACGGACAGGTCGCCGGTGGCCAGGACAGCGGGATCATCCCAGGTATAGGCGGTCTTGCCGGAGTTGACAATGACCTCCACCTTGGTGATGGTGTCGTTGGCGTCGGGGTCGTTGACGGTAACATGGATGTCCAGCTTCTCGGGGACCTCGGTGAGGCTGCTGCCCAGGAGCATGCCGTTGACGGTGTAGCCGATCTCCAGGTTCTTGTCCTCGGTGGCGTACATACGCATGGCGCGCAGCGCGTCGTAGATGCCCTCCTCGGAGAAGTCGTCGGTGAGGATCACGTCGCGGGCGTCGTTGGCGTTGCCCCAGCGGCCCTTGTGGTTATCCTGGTTGTTGGTGGGGGCCAGGTGCCAGCCCTTATCCAGCGCCATGGTGTAATACTCATAGCTGGGATAATAGCCGCCGGCGCCGATCTGGCCCTCGCCGTTGCCGGCCTCCACCATGTACATACGGCTGTCGATGACGGGATCCCAGAAGGCGAAGTCACCGAAGGTGCCGAAGGTGTTGCCGGGGTGGTTGAACTGGCTGAGGCTGTCTGCGCCCTCCTGCTGGCTCAGCAGGGCATAGTAGGCGCGCATACCGGCATAGTCGGTCTTGTTGTTCAGGGTGGAGTTGTTGCGGGAGACGATACCGGGGGTATTGAAGGTGTTGATGTGGCCGGGGCCGCCGGACCAGGTCATCTCGAAGCCCGCCAGAGCCACCAGGGAACCGGCGTTGGCCTCGTTGAAGGCGGCCACGGAGGAACGATAGCTGTTCCAGGTCTCCTGGCTGGAGGCGCTGGCCAGGCTCATGTCGTACAGGGCGCCCTCGGGGTTGGCCGCGCCGGTGGTGTCAAAGTAGTTGGAGTGGTCGGTGAAGGCCACGAACTGGACATTGGCGCTTTCGGGCAGGTTCTTCACATAGTCCAGGGCGGACTCCAGAGAGCCTGCGCCGTCGGAATACTGGGTGTGGCTGTGCAGCTGACCGAAGTACAGCTGATACTGGGCCTGGCCCACGGTGAAGAACCAGCTGAAGGAGGCGGTCTTGCCGTCGGCGCGGGTGACGGTGACGGTAACATTGGTGCGGCCGTCGGTCATGTCGGCGGCGGGGGTATAGGTGAGCCTGCCATCGGCGTACACGGCGTTGACCTTCTGGCCGTTGACGGTCATCTCCAGGGTGGGATTCTCACCGGCGTTGATGAGCTCGGCGGAGATCACGGGCCGCTTGTCGCTGCCGGTCTGGCTGCCCTTCAGGGGGGTCACAGCCCCAATGGAGGGCTCGTCCACCACGGTGACCACCAGGCTGCCGCTGTAGCTGACGCCGGAGACATTGGTCACGCGGACGGTGAAGGTCACCTTGTCGGCACCGGCCAGCATGGCGGCGGAGACGTTGGCGGTGTAGTTCTTGCCGTCGGCGGTGTAGTCGGTGATGACACCGGCGGTCTTGCCGTCCACCAGGATCTCCAGCTTGGAAACGGCCTTGACATCGTTGACGGTGAAGGTCAGGGTATAGTCCTGACCGGCCTTCACGGTGTCGGCGGAGGTGAACACCACGGCGGGATCGTTGACCACGCCGCCGTCCAGCTTCACGCTGTCGGCTACGCCATAGAAGAAGAAGGAGTAGATGGTGTAGTCCGTGACGTTGTACATGCTATAGGTCTTATAGCTGTCGCTGTAATACTCCAGGAACTGGCTGTACCTGCCGTTGAACTTGGCGGTGCGGCTCTCCAGCTGATAGCCGCCCACGCCGCCGGAGCAGGGCTCCACGGTCCAGTCGGCGTCCTCGCCGGCGGTCTGGGAATAGAAGGCGTTGTTGCCGGTGCCGTTGGAGCACAGGTAGCCATAGGTCTCGTTGCGGAAGCGATAGTATTCGCCGCTGCGCTCCACGGTGAACACCACGCCGCCGTTGCCGGGAATGGCCTTGCCGTTGGCCACCTGGGCGGAGACGTTGTTGACGGCGGGGCTGTCGGTGTTGTCATTCTGCCCGGCCAGGACGCCCTGGGCATTCTGGTTGAACAGCACCACCTGCGCGCCCTCCTGGGGCAGACTGCCGGCGGGCTGGTCCGTCTCGTCGCCTACCAGATAGAGCTGCTGGGCAAACAGAGCCTCGTTGCTGCCGATGGTGCCGAAGGCACTCCAGTTGTTCTTCTCGGCATACCACTCCAGATAGCTGCTGCGGCCCACGTTCTTAATATAGTAGCAGCCCTCGGTGGCAGCCTGCTCCAGTGTCCAGGCGGTGTGGGCCTTGTCCAGGGGAGTGCTGGAGTATTTTTCGTCCATGGACAGCTTCTTGCCGTCGGCGGTGGAGAAGGTATAGCTGCCATCGTCGTTGACGCCCACGGTCCAGATGTCGGCCTCGGTGAAGCCGGCCAGCTTGCCGCCGGTGAGGGTCACGTCGGTGCCCTTGTTATAGAAGCCGGTGTACTCGCTGGACAGGGCCTTGAGGTTTGCGGGGTTGTAGATGACCACCTGGTCGCCGTTCTTCAGAGGAGCGGTGGGATCATCAGGCTGACCGGGCTGGTCAGGCTCCTGGGTGTCTGCCACCAGATAAAGCTGCTGGGCAAACAGAGCCTCGTTGCTGCCGATGGTTCCGTAGGAGCTCCAATTGTTCTTCTCGGCATACCACTCCAGATAGCTGCCGCGGCCCACGTTCTTGATGTAGAAGCAGTCCGCCGTGGCGGCGGCGCTGAGCGCCCAATCCACATTGGCCTTGTCCAGGGGGGTGCTGGAGTATTTTTCGTCCATGGACAGCTTCTTGCCCTCGGCGGTGGAGAAGGTATAGGCGCCGCTCTCGGTGCGGTTCACGGTCCACAGTTCTGCATCCGTGTAGCCGGTGAGCTTGCCACCGGTCAGCTCCACATCCACGCCCGTGTTATAGAAGCCGTTGTACACGGAGGACAGAGCCTTCTTGTTGGCGGGGTTGAACACCACCACCTTGTCGCCGTTCTGCAGGGTGGTCAGATCGGTGACGATGCCGCTTTCCCGGGCGGGAATGGTGCTGAGCTTATACAGGGCCACGGGCTGCTGATTCTCGCTCTTATAATAGCGGAACCGGGTGCCGTTGGTGGCGGCTGCGTTATACTGCAGTGTGGTGTTGTTGCTGGCGATCTTCACATTACCATCAGCGAAGGTGATGGTGTTGAGCTCCGGAGTGGAGCCGGTGATGATCTTGTTGCTGCCGGACTTGCCGGAAATGTACTTTCCGCTGGCGGACTGTACGGACCAGCCGCCGGTCATGGGCGCGATGGTGAACGCGTACTTGGCGTAATCACCAACGATCTTGCCGTCGGTGATGGTCACGTCCACCTTGTTGCCCTCCTTGTCCAGGGCGGACAGGGAGCCGTCCATGATCAGACTGCCCTTTTCATAGACGATCAGGTATTGACCGGACCAGTCCTCCTGTGCCTCGGTGACCTTTTCCCAGGTCCCGGACGCAGGCTCTGCCGCGAATACCGACACCGGCAGCAGGGAAACCAGCATGACCAGTGACAGCAGCGCAGACAGAAGTCTGGTGCGAACAGGTGTTTTCATCAAGCTATTACCTCCTTTAATTTCTCCCGGAGCTTCCCGCCCCACAGGTATTTTCATTCTATCATACCCCCGCACCGGTTTCCAGCCTTATTTGCAGATTTGACACAAATTTTGCTAATATGTGCACAAAGTATGGACGAATGCACAAAGGAAAATGAAAAGTTTTACCCGGATTCCTCTTGACGTATCCCGGGGGACTGTGCTATAATTTCAAACTGCGCGGATATGGATTCCGCGAATTTTGCCATGCGGCAGACACACTGTGCCGAGGAGGTTCCCACGTGCTGGAAGAGCTGTCATCCAAAGACAAGGTGGTGGGCCTGAAACAGGTGCAGCGGGCAGTAAGCGCCGGCCGGGCAGGCCGGGTGTTTCTGGCCTGCGACGCCGATTCCCGGCTGACCCGGCCGCTGGAGGGCCGCTGCCGGGAACGGGGCGTTCCCGTGTCCGGGGCGCACACCATGGCCCAGCTGGGCCGGGCCTGCGGCATCGACGTGGGCACCGCCGCCGCGGCGCTGCTGGCAAAGGAAAAACCGCTTCCAACGGAATAAAATCCTTTGTTCCGTGGAAAATATAGGGAGTCATCCCACAAATCTTTAGAAAGGAGTTCATTGCATGCCTACTTTCAATCAGCTGGTCAAGCAGGGCCGGAAACAGGCTACCTACAAGTCCAATTCCCCCGCTATGCAGAAGGGCCTGAATACGCTGAAGAACAAGGAGACCGATCTGTCCTCCCCTCAGAAGCGCGGCGTCTGCACCGCAGTGAGAACTGCCACCCCCAAGAAGCCTAACTCCGCTCTGCGTAAGATCGCCCGTGTCCGCCTGACCAACGGCTACGAGGTCACCGCCTACATCCCCGGTGTCGGTCATTCTCTGCAGGAGCACTCTGTGGTCATGATCCGCGGCGGCCGTGTCAAGGATCTGCCCGGTGTTCGTTACCACATCATCCGCGGCACTCTGGATACCCAGGGCGTTCAGGGCCGTATGCAGGCGCGCTCCAAGTACGGCGCCAAGCGTCCCAAGAGCAAGTAATCCCCGCATGAAATGAGCTTTGCCGAAAAGGTTTATATATATCGTATGTACCTCTTTGGCAGGCCGTACAACAGCCTCTCCGGCTGTTGAGTACCTATGAAATCATATTTTTATGAAGGAGGGAAGCATAGTGCCCAGAAGAGGTAATGTTCCCAAGAGAGAAATTTTGCCCGATCCTATGTACAACTCCGTGCTGGTGACGAAGCTGGTCAACAGCATCATGTTGGACGGTAAGAAGGGCGTTGCCCAGAAGGTTGTCTACGGTGCCTTTGATCTGATCAAGGAAAAGACCGAGAAGGAGCCTCTGGAAGTGTTCACCCAGGCCATGGAAAACATCATGCCCAGCCTGGAAGTCAAGGCCCGCCGTGTCGGCGGCGCCACCTATCAGGTCCCCATGGAGGTTCGTCCTGCCCGCCGTCAGACCCTGGGTCTGCGCTGGCTGACCAACTATTCCCGCGCCCGCAGTGAGCGCACCATGGCCGAGCGCCTGGCAGGCGAGATCATGGACGCCGCCAACAACACCGGCAGCGCCGTGAAGAAGCGCGAGGATACCCACAAGATGGCCGAATCCAACAAGGCATTCGCCCACTTCCGTTGGTAAGCGCAACTACGATTTAAGAAGGAGAACGGTATGCCGAGAAAGGTTACACTGGAAAATACGAGAAATATCGGCATCATGGCCCACATTGATGCAGGCAAGACCACCACGACCGAGCGTATTCTGTACTACACGGGCGTCAACTACAAGATCGGCGAGACGCACGAGGGAACCGCTACCATGGACTGGATGGAACAGGAGCAGGAGCGTGGTATCACCATCACCTCCGCCGCTACCACCTGTTACTGGAAGGGCTCCAAGGACCAGTTCCCCCAGACGCGTATCAACATCATCGACACCCCGGGTCACGTGGACTTCACTGTGGAGGTGGAGCGTTCTCTGCGTGTGCTGGACGGCTCTGTCACCGTGATGTGCGCCAAGGGCGGCGTTGAGCCCCAGTCCGAAACCGTGTGGCGTCAGGCCGACCACTATCATGTGCCCCGGATGGTGTATGTCAACAAAATGGACATGCTGGGCGCGGATTTCTATCACGTGCTGGACATGATCCACGACCGCCTCAAGTGCAACGCCGTGCCCATCCAGCTGCCCATCGGGAAAGAGGAGTCCTTCAAGGGCATCATCGACCTGGTGGAGATGGACGCTGATATCTATTACGATCAGCTGGGCAAGGACATGCGCGTGGAGCCCATCCCCGCCGATATGATGGACCTGGCCAATGAGTATCGCGAGAAGCTGCTGGACGCCGTTTCCATGTTCGACGACGAGATCATGGAGATGTATCTGGAGGGTCAGGAGATCCCCACCGACAAGATCCGCGCCGCCATCCGCAAGGCCACCGTGGCCGTGGAGATGGTGCCGGTCACCTGCGGCTCCTCCTACCGGAACAAGGGTGTTCAGAAGCTGCTGGACGCCATTGTGGACTATATGCCCGCCCCCACCGATATTCCCGCCATCGTTGGCACCAACCCCAAGACCGATGAGGAGGAGGACCGTCACGCTTCCGATGACGAGCCGTTCTCCGCTCTGGCCTTCAAGATCATGACCGACCCCTATGTGGGCCGTCTGAGCTTCTTCCGTGTGTATTCCGGAACGCTGAACACCGGCTCCTCCGTGCTCAATGCCACCAAGGGCAAGCGCGAGCGCGTGGGCCGTCTGCTGCAGATGCACGCCAACCACCGGGAGGACCTGGAAACGGTCTATTCCGGCGATATCGCCGCCGTGGTGGGCCTGAAGAACACCACCACCGGCGACACCCTCTGTGATGAGAAGCACCCCATCGTGCTGGAGTCCATGGAGTTCCCCGAGCCCGTGATCCGCGTGGCCATCGAGCCCAAGACCAAGGCCGGCCAGGAGAAGATGGCCATCGCCCTGGCCAAGCTGGCCGAGGAGGACCCCACCTTCCGCACCTACACCGACGAGGAGACAGGTCAGACCATCATCGCCGGTATGGGCGAGCTGCATCTGGAGATCATCGTGGACCGTCTGCTGCGCGAGTTCAAGGTGGAGGCCAACGTGGGCGCGCCCCAGGTGGCCTACAAGGAGACCATCCGCAAGGCAGTGGACCAGGATACCAAGTATGCCCGCCAGTCCGGCGGTAAGGGCCAGTATGGTCACGTGAAGATCCATGTGGAGCCCAACGAATCCGGCAAGGGCTACGAGTTCATCAACAAGGTAGTGGGCGGCGCTATCCCCAAGGAGTATATCCCTGCCATCGACGCCGGTATCCAGGGCGCTATGCTCTCCGGCACCGTGGCCGGCTACCCCGTGGTGGACGTAAAGGTCACCCTGTACGACGGCTCCTATCACGAGGTGGACTCCTCCGAGATGGCGTTCAAGATCGCCGGTTCCATGGCCTTCAAAGAGGCTATGCGTAAGGCGGATCCCACGCTGCTGGAGCCCATTATGAAGGTCTGTGTCATCGTCCCCGACGAGTACATGGGCGATGTGATCGGCGACCTGAATGCCCGGCGCGGACAGATCCAGGGCTATGAGATGCGTTCCGGCGCACAGCAGATTGACGCGTTCGTGCCGCTGGCCGAGATGTTCGGCTATGCCACCGACCTGCGCTCCCGCACCCAGGGCCGTGGTCAGTACACCATGGAGCCCAGCCACTATATCGAGCTGCCCAAGGGCCTGCAGGAGAAGCTCATCAACAAGCGCACCGGACGGGAAAATTTCTAAATCGTCAAAAAACGATTGCTTTTCCCCAGCGAATACTGTAGAATAGCAATGTTAGAACAAGACATTGCGTTGAAAACCATGATGCAAATTTGTTAAGGAGGATTTTTTCAAATGGCTAAGCAGAAATTTGAGAGAAACAAGCCCCATGTTAACATCGGCACCATCGGTCATATCGACCATGGTAAGACCACTCTGACCGCTGCCATCACCAAGTACCTGGCGATGAAGGGCGGCGCTGAGTACACCGACTATTCTTCCATCGATAAGGCTCCCGAAGAGCGCGAGCGTGGTATCACCATCAACACCGCTCACGTGGAGTATGAGACCGAGAATCGTACCGGCCACAACTTCAAGACCGGCGAGGACGGCGAGATCCAGGGCCGCCACTATGCCCACGTCGACTGCCCGGGCCACGCCGACTATATCAAGAACATGATCACCGGTGCTGCCCAGATGGACGGCGCTATCCTGGTCATCGCCGCCTCCGACGGCCCCATGGCTCAGACTCGTGAGCACCTGCTGCTGGCCCGTCAGGTGAACGTGCCCTCCGTGCTGGTCTTCCTGAACAAGTGCGATCAGGTCGACGACGAGGAGCTGCTGGAGCTGGTGGAGATGGAAGTCCGCGAGCTGCTGGACTTCTACGGCTTCCCCGGCGACGAAACCCCCATCATCCGCGGTTCCGCTCTGAACGCTCTGGTTTCCGAGTCCACCGATCCCAACGCTCCCGAGTATGCCTGCATCAAGGAGCTGATGGACGCTGTTGACAGCTGGATCCCCACCCCCGACCGCAAGGAGGATATGCCCTTCCTGATGCCCGTCGAGGACGTGTTCACCATCTCCGGCCGTGGTACCGTTGCTACCGGCCGTGTGGAGCGTGGTAAGCTGAACCTGAACGAGAAGGTCGAGATCGTCGGTCTGTCCGATGAGAAGCGCGAGACCACCGTTACCGGTATCGAGATGTTCCACAAGCTGCTGGACTACGCTGAGGCCGGCGACAACATCGGCGCCCTGCTGCGCGGCGTTGCCAAGACCGAGATCGAGCGCGGCCAGGTTCTGTCCAAGCCCGGTTCCATTCACCCCCACACCAAGTTCGTTGGCCAGGTGTACGTTCTGACCAAGGACGAGGGCGGCCGTCACACCCCCTTCTTCAACAACTATCGTCCCCAGTTCTACTTCCGTACCACCGACGTTACCGGCATCATCACCCTGCCCGAGGGCACCGAGATGTGCATGCCCGGCGATAACGTCGACATGAACGTGGAGCTGATCACCCCCATCGCCATCGAGAACGGTCTGCGTTTCGCTATCCGTGAGGGTGGCCGTACCGTGGGTTCCGGCGTCGTCATCGCCATCAACAACGACTGATTGACGTCCCAACAGGCGCATAGCTGATAAAGCCCGGCAGAGCATCGCTCTGCCGGGCTTTTTTGCATGAAAAAATGTTTAATACTTTTTTAATATTTATGCATGAACTTTTGTAACATCCCTTGGGTATCCTATACTTGCAAGAGACAACAAACTTTTTTCATCAATCTTCCTGCCATTCAGGCGGAGAACCGGCTTCCGGTTCTCCGCCTTATGGTTTCTGCGCATAAAAACGGCCCCGCAGGCAATGCGGGGCCGTCTGACGACCTTCTCGTCAGAATAACGGCCATTTGGGCCAGGTTTTCCGGATGTACGCCGGGACGTCTTCCCGGGGAAGGCCCAGCACCGCCCCCAGCTCGCCGTACAGGGCGTCCTCCGCCCGCCTGAGATAGCGCTCGTCCATCTGGCTGACCTTCCGCCCGTGGTGAATGGCCCAGCTGCGCCGGCGGCACACCCCCTTGATGAGGCCCGCCAGCCGTTTGCAGTCATAGGAGGCTACCACCTGGTGATACAGGTCCTTGATGGCCCGGGTGCTGTGGCTTTCGGCCTGCTCCTCCGGCAGCTGGTCCAGCTGCGCGATGAGCTCCTGCACCTCCTGCCCCGTCAGCAGGGGGCGCATCAGCACCCGGGTGTCCACCGGGGTCATCACCTGGCCGGATCGGTACAGCGGCGCAAGGGTATAGTACAGCCGGGTCTTGTCCATTCCCGGCAAAGACGGCGTCCCAACGCCCTCCACCCGGCAGACGCCCTCGCCGCCATAGACCACCATTTCGCCCGCTGCAAACATGCCGTTCATCCTCTCTTTCGTTCTTTACCATATTATACCACTTTTTCTCCAAAAGGGTAAGTCTTTTTTTGACGAATTGACAAAATCCGCCGCCCGGGAGTATAATAGGGGCCACGAAAAGGAGGTGCCGCCTGTGGAAAACCCATTGGATCAGAAGCTGGACCTGTCGGCCCTGCACCTGGGGAATATCTCCCTGGGGACGCTGCTGGGGGCACTGCTGACGCTGGTGATCTGCCTGGTGGCGGTGCGGCTGCTCACCGCTTTGCTGCGCCGGGTGCTGGCCCAGACCCATATGGACGCCCGGGTGCAGAAATACCTGGTGCGGACCGTGCAGCTGGTGCTGTGGGTGGTAACGGTGCTCATTACCGCCGACCAGCTGGGCATTCCCGTCACGTCCCTGGTGGCGCTATTGTCGGTGCTGTCCCTGGCGGTATCCCTGGCGGTGCAGAACGTCCTGGCCAATGTGGCCGGGGGCCTGGTGCTGCTGGTGACCAAGCCCTTCGCCGTGGGCGACTATGTGGACACCCCCTGCGGCGCAGGCACCGTCAAGGAGCTGACCCTGACCTATACCTATCTGGACACGCCGGACGGCCTGCGGATCGCCGCCCCCAACAGCAGCCTTTCCGCCGGAAAGATCACCAACTACACCACCCTGGGCACCCGCCGCATCCAGCACAGCGTCAGCGCGTCCTATGACGCGCCGGTGCAGACCGTGCGCCAGGCTCTGCTGGACGCCGTGGCCCGGACCCCGGGCCTGCTGGAGAGCCCCGGCCCGGAGGTATACGTCAATGCCTACGGCGAAAGCGGCATCGAGTACATCGTCCGCAGCTGGGCCAGAACCGCCGACTACTGGACGGCCTATTACGCCCTGCTGGAGAACATCAAGGCGGCTTTTGACGAGAGGGCCGTGGAGATGCCGTATAACCACCTGAATGTTCATATTGTAGACCCCCTGCGGGTAGAAAGAGAGACAAAAGCATGATCTGTTCCCTGATTTTAGGCGCTCTTATCGGCTGGATCGCCAGCAAGCTCATGGGCAGCCGCGGCGGCCTGATCCGCAACCTGATCCTGGGCGTGGTGGGCTCCGCCGTGGGCAACTGGCTGGCGGGCACCATCGGCATTGCCGCCACCGGCTCTGTGGGAGCCATCCTCATCGGCGTGGGCGGGGCCTGCGTTGTGATCCTGGTGGCCCGCTGGCTGTTCCATTAAGGAGAGAAAACCCATGAAGCCTGTGATTCATGAAACCGCCTTTGTGGCGGACAACGCCACCGTCCGGGGCAATGTCACCATCGGGGAGGGAGCCGGGATCTACTTCGGAGCGGTGCTCCGGGCGGAGACGGACCCCATCACTGTAGGCCCCGGCAGCAATATCCAGGACAACTGCGTCCTCCACGCGGACCCCGGCTTCCCCACCAAAGTGGGCCGGGACTGCACCGTGGGCCACGCCGCCATTCTCCACGGCTGCACCATCGGCGACAACACCCTGGTGGGCATGGGGGCCATCGTCCTCAATGGGGCCGTGGTGGGCCGGGACTGCATCATCGCCGCCGGGGCCTTGGTGACCCAGGGGGCCGTGATTCCCGATGGTTCCATGGTCATGGGCGCTCCCGGCAAGGTCCGCCGCCCCCTGACGCCGGAGGAGGTCGCATCCAACGCCGCAGCCGCCGCCGGTTACCGCCGCGAATCCCAGTTATACAAAGCCGGGGAGTTGTAAATAAAAAGACGCCGGACTCCGGCGTCTTTTTCTATATGCAGCTACAGCAGGAACCAGGAGGCGAAGCGGAAATAGATCAGCAGACTGGTGGCGTCCACGATGGTGGAGATGAAGGGACTGGCCATCACCGCCGGGTCCAGGCCGATCTTCTCGGCCAGGATGGGCAGGGAGCAGCCCACGCACTTGGCAAACACCACCACAAACAGGATGGTCAGGCACACCACCAGGCACACCATAGGCGTCACGGCGGCGTTGCCCAACAGCAGCCGGTCCACCAGCTGCATTTTCACGAAGTTGGCCCCGGCCAGGCACACGCCGCACAGCAGCGACACCCGCAGCTCCTTCCACAGCACCTGGAAAATGTCGGAAAAGTCCACCTCGTCCAGACTCAGAGCGCGGATCACCGCCACGGAGGCCTGGGTGCCGGAGTTGCCGCCGGTGCCGGAGAGCATGGGGATATACGAGTTGAGCACCAGGCAGGCCGCCAGGGCGCTTTCATAGTGGTTCAGGATCATCCCCGTGAAGGTGGCCGACAGCATCAGGATCATCAGCCAGGGCAGGCGGGCCCGCCAGGTGGCGAAAATGCCGGACTTCAGATAGGGCTTGTCCGACGGCAGCATGGCGGCCATCTTCTCGAAGTCCTCCGTGGTCTCCTCCTCGATAACATCCATGGCGTCGTCCACGGTGACGATGCCCACCAGGCGCTGCTCCTTGTCCACCACGGGCATGGCCAGGAAGTCGTATTTGCTCAGGGCCTGGGCCACGTCCTCCTTGTCGTCCATGGTGTTCACGGACACCACATTGGGGTCCATGATCTCCTGGATCAGGTCGTCCTCCTCCGCCAGCAGCAGGTCCCGGACGGACAGCACCCCCAGCAGATGCCGGGTGGGGTCGGTGACATACAGGATGTTGATGGTCTCCAGCTCGCCGCCGATGCGGCGGATGCGCTTGAAGGCGTCCTCCACCGTCATGTCCTTCTTCAGGGACAGAAACTCCATGTTCATAATGGACCCGGCGGAGTCCTCGGGGTACTGGAGAATTTCGTTGATGGACTTGCGCATCTCCGGTGTGGCCTTGTCCAGAATGCGGATCACCACGCTGGCAGGCATTTCCTCCACGATGTCCACGGCATCGTCCAGATACAGCTCGTCCAGCACCTCCTTCAGCTCGGTGTTGGAAAAGCCGTTGATGAGCATCTCCTGGCTGTCGGATTCCAGCTCCACGAACACCTCCGCCGCCAGCTCCTTGGGCAGCAGCCGGTACAGCAGGGGCATCTCCTCCTCGCCGGCCTCCTCCAGCAAAAGGGCGATGTCCGCAGGCTCCATAGGCAGGAACAGGTCCCGCAATCGGGCGTACTGCTTATTTTTGATAAGCGCCTCAATATTTTCCAGATATTGGTCCAATTCTTCCTGGTGATCGAACATGACCGGTTCCTCCTTTCCCATATACATAGCAAAAAATCCACAACGGCAGAAAAGCCCATTGTGGATGTGCAAAGGGGCCGCGCGGGATGCGTGACCTGGCCACCGTAACAAGCTTTAGCATCGCGGGGCGGTGAAACTGCGTTAGATGATACCTTGGCTTCGATATCGCCTGTTCAAACCCTCTCATGGTGTCTCCACCACTCTGCGGCAGCAGTCCGTATCCCTCGCGGTAGCCTTACCTACCGGAGCATATTTTATTCAGATATAGAGTAAAACAAATTCTTCCGTCTGTCAACCCCTTTTGGCAAAAATGCCTCCCCCGCCCGGACGTGGGACCCGGGCAGGGGAGGGCAGGGGTTACTTTTTATAGGGGACGTGCCAGATGGTGTCGGCATAGTCGGCGATGGAGCGGTCGGCGGAGAAGATGCCGCTGCGGGCGATGTTGTGCAGGCTCATGCGGTTCCACTTCTCCCGGTCGGCATAGGTATCCACCACCCGGTGGGAGGCGGCGCAATAGGACGCAAAGTCCGCCAGCAGCAGATACTGGTCCGCCGGGCAGTCTGCGCCGTACAGCAGGCGCTGGTACAGGTCCTCGTAGCTGACGCCGTCCCGGAAGCCGGTTTTCAGCTGGTCCAGCACCCGGTGCAGCACCGGGTCACGGGTATACAGCAGATAGGGGTCGTAGCTCTGGCGCAGGCGGGCGGCCTCGTCAGCGGTGAGGCCGAACAGGAACATGTTGTCATCGCCCAGCACCTGGTGCATCTCCACATTGGCACCGTCCAGAGTGCCCAGGGTCAGCGCGCCGTTCATCATAAACTTCATGTTGCCGGTGCCGCTGGCCTCCTTGCCGGCGGTGGAGATCTGCTGGCTCACCTCGCTGGCGGGCATCAGCATTTCTGCCATGGACACCCGGTAATTTTCCAGAAACACCACCTGGAGCTTATCCCGGCAGATGGGGTCACTGTTGATCTGGTCGGCCAGGGAGTTAATCAGCCGGATGATGCGCTTGGCCACAGCGTAGCCTGGGGCGGCCTTTGCCCCGAACAGGAAGGTCTGGGGCCGGAAGTCCATGTCGGGATTGTCCTGGAGCTGCTGGTACAGGCTGATGATGTGCAGCACGTTCAGCAGCTGGCGCTTGTACTCATGGAGCCGCTTGACCTGGACGTTGAAGATGGCGTCGGTGTTCAGAGTGACTCCCTGCTGGCACTTGGCCCAGCGGGCAAAGGCCAGCTTGTTGTTGTGCTTGATGGCCTCCAGCCGGTCCAGCACGGCCTTGTCTCCGGCAAACCGGTCCAGACCGGACAGGCATCCGGCGTGGGTAAGATAGCCCTCACCGATGCAGTCCCGGATCAGGCCGTCCAGTCCGGGGTTGATCTGGCTGATCCAGCGCCGGTGGTCCACGCCGTTGGTGACGTTTTTGAACTTATCCGGCTCCATGCCGCAGGCGTCCCGGAACACGTCGCGGCGGAGAATGTCGGAGTGCAGAGCGGACACGCCGTTAACGGCCATCCCCCCCGCGATGCAGAGGTTGGCCATGTGGACCACGCCGTCCCAGATAACCGCCATTTTCTCCGTCTTTTTGGGGTCGTGATAGAAATCGTCCACCTTCTGCTGCCAGCGCCGCGCGATCTCCTGCATGATCTGCCAGATGCGGGGCAGCAGCGTCTCGAACAGCCGCTGGGGCCAGCTCTCCAGTGCCTCGGCCAGCACGGTGTGGTTGGTATAGGCCACGGAGTGGCGGGTGATGTCCCACGCCTCGTCCCAGCCCAGTCCCGCGTCGTCGATGAGGATGCGCATCAGCTCCGGGATCACCAGCGCCGGGTGGGTATCGTTGATCTGGATGACGTTCTTTTCGTGGAAATTCGTCAGGGTGCCGTAGGTCTGGATATGCTGGCGCGTGATGGATTGCAGGGTAGCGGACACGAAGAAATACTGCTGCTTCAGCCGCAGGGACTTGCCCTCGTAATGGTTGTCCTCGGGATAGAGAATGGTGCTGATGGAGTCGGCCATGGCCCGCTCCTCGTTGGCCTTCAGATACTGCCCCTGGCTGAACAGCTGCATGTCGATAGGCTTGGGGCTCTTGGCGTCCCACAGACGCAGGGTATTCACATGGTCCGTGTTGTACCCGGCCACCAGCATATCGCAGGGGATGGCCAGCACCCGGGTATAGTCCTCGTGAACCACCATCAGGTGCCCGTTGTCCCACCGGGTGCGGACCTTGCCGCCGAAATGGACCTCCTCGGCCTCCTGGGGCTTGGGCATCAGCCATGCATCGCCCAGGTTCAGCCAGTCGTCGGGCAGCTCCACCTGCTGACCGTCCACGATCTTCTGCTTGAAGATGCCCAGCTCATAGCAGATGGAATAGCCGGTGGCGGGAATGTCCAGGGTGGTCATGCTGTCCAGATAGCAGGCGGCCAGGCGGCCCAGGCCGCCGTTGCCGAGACCTGCATCCGGCTCCATGTCGAAGATGTCCGGGGCGGAAAAGCCCAGCTCCTCCACGGCCTGGGTCAGCTGGGGCAGGATGCCCAGGTTGTATGCGTTTTTCATGAGGCTGCGGCCCATGAGAAACTCCAGGGACATATAGTGCACGCGCTTTTCCTGGCGCTCCTGGGTCTGCTCCTGGGTGTCCACGCTGCGCACGGCCATAATGTCCCGCAGGGCCAGGGCGCAGGCCTTCATGATCTCCCCGTCGGTGGCCTGCTTTTCGGTGCAGCCGTAGTTCAGGCGCAGCTTCTGTTGAATTGCCTCCTTCAGGGCGTCTTTGGTATAAGTCATTTAGTGGTTCCTCCGTGATAGATCTTGGTAAATACGCCGGTAGGCCCCGGCGCTGCGGCTCCAGCCGAAGTCCTCGGTCATGCCCCGGCGGCGCACGGTGTCAAAGCCCAGCCGGTCGCCCCGGTACAGGCCCACCGCCTGGCCCAGTGTCTGGCACAGGTCATGGGCCGTGCAGGCGGAGAATACATAGCCGTTGCCGTCAGGCTGACCCACCTGGCAGGAGCGGACGGTGTCGTTGAGGCCGCCGGTCTGGCGGACAATGGGCACCGCGCCGTAGCGCATGGCGATCAGCTGGCTCAGGCCGCAGGGCTCGCTGCGGGACGGCATCAAAAACAGGTCCGCCGCGCCGTAAACTCGGCGGGAAAGGTTGTCGGAATAGGTGATCTGGGCGGATACGCGGCCCGGCCAGCGGCTCTGGGCCCAGCGGAAGGTGTCCTCAAACTGGGGCTCGCCCTGACCCAGCACCACCAGCTGGCAGCCGGTGGCCATGATGCCGCCCAGCCCCTGGCACACCAGATCCATGCCCTTGTGTCCCACCAGGCGGCTGACGATGGCGGTAAGGGGGGTGTCCGGCTCCTGGGCCAGACCCAGCTGCCGCTGCAGCTCCCTCTTGCACACGGCCTTGCCCTCCATATGGTCGGGGTCGTAGGTCTGGGGCAGGGAGGCGTCATGGGCCGGGTCGAAGCTCTCCATATCCAGGCCGTTGAGCACGCCGGAGAGCTTGTAGTCGATGAGCTGCACCACCTGCTCCAGGCCGCAGGCATAGGCCGGATCGTGAAGCTGGCGGGCATAGGTGGGGCTGACGGTGGTGACGGCGTTGGCGGTGAGCATAGCCCCCTTCATCAGGTTCACGCACCCGTCCATCCGCAGGATGCCGCCGTCGTACCAGCCCCGGTTCAGGCCGAACAGGTCCTCCACGGTCTCGGGGCCGTACTTGCCCTGATACTCCACGTTGTGGATGGTGAACACCACCGGCAGGTCGTTTCCGGCGTCCCGCAGATATACCGGCACCAGGGCCGTCTGCCAGTCGTTGCAGTGGACCACGTTGGGATACTCCGCCAGGTGGGGCAGCAGGGCTACCGCCGCCTTGGAGAAGAAGGCAAAGCGCTCGCCGTCGTCCATGTCGCCGTACAGGCCCCGGCGGCGGAAATAGCGCTCGTTGTCCGCAAAATACCAGGTGACGCCCCGGTATTCCAGGGAGAACAGCCCGCAGTATTCGTGCCGCCAGCCCAGGTCCACATAGATATAGCAGCGGAAGTTCATCTTCTCCCGCCAGCGCTGGGCGATCTGGCTGTACAGCGGCAGCAGCACGGCGGTATGGTCGCCCTCCGCCGCCACCGACGGGGGCAGACTGCCCAGCACGTCCGCAAGGCCCCCGGTTTTGCAGAACGGGGCCGCCTCGCTGGTGATATACAGAATATTCATATGGTCACCTCCGGATGAACGTGTGTCATATTTCAGATCGTGACGCCCCGGGCCACCACCAGGGGATAGTTCTCGTGGCCCATCAGGGTGCGCCCCTCCTGCACGGTGACGTATTTGTCGGTGATGACGCCCCGCAGGACGGCGCCCCGGCGGACCACGGTGCCCTTAAAGAGGATGCAGCCCTCCACGTCGGCCCCCGGCTCGATGCGGACGCCCCGGAACAGGATGCAGTTTTTCACCGTGCCCTGGATGTCGCAGCCGTCGGCGATAAGGGAGTTGACGCAGGAGCCGTCCATATAGGAGGAGGGGGAGTCGTTTTCCTTGGCGAAGATGGGCCGCTGGGGGGCGAACAGCTCCATGCGGATCTCCGGCCGCAGCAGCTCCATGCTGCGGCGGTAGTAGGACTCGATGGTGTCGATGCGGGCGGCGTAGCCGTCCCAGACATAGGCCCGGAAATGCAGGGCATCCTTCCTGTCCTGGAGAATGTTGTGGCGGAAGCTGTACTGGTTGTGTGCCATGCAGTCGGTGACCAGCTGGATCAGCAGGTCCCGGCGCAGCACGAAGATGTTCAGGCAGCGGAAGCCCTCGGGGGTGAACACGTCGTGGGCCACGTCCACAATGCGCCCGGAGTTATCCAGCTGAAAATAGGTGTCGCTTTCCGGCCCCGGCAGGGAGGTGCACACCGCCGTCATGTCCGCGCCGGAGGCGATGTGATCCCGCAGCACGTCGTCCAGGGGCAGGTTCACCACCAGGTCGCTGTCGGTCAGCACCACATAGTCCTGCCGGATGTCCTTGAGATAGTCCATGACGCAGCCCAGGGCCTCCACCTTGCCCCGGAACCGGCCCGCGTCGCCCCGCCGCTCGGCATAGGCGAAGGCAGGCAGCAGGGTCAGGCCGCCGTGGTTGCGGCTGAGGTCCCAGCTTTTGCCGGTGCCCAGGTGGTCCAGCATGCTCTGGCACTTGCCGTGCATGATGACGCCCACGTCCCGGACGCCGGCATTGACCATGTTGGAGAGCATAAAGTCCACCACCCGATAGTTGCCGCCGAAGGGAATGGAGCCGTGGATGCGCTGCTCGATGAGCTCCCGCAGTCCGGTTTTCTTTTCATAGGAGAAAATGATGCCGTGCATTCCGTTCATGCTTCCACCTCCCCGTGATGACGGTCCAGCAGGGCCTTGGCAGGCACCACCTCGCCGGGGGCGATAACGGTGTCCGGCCCTAGGACGGCGATGCTCCAGTCGTCGGGATTTTTAGCGGTTTCCGGCGGCGTGCCCACCTGGGCCCCCCGGCCCACCCGGCAGCGCTCGCCGATGATGGCGTACTGCACCACCGCGCCCTCCTCAATGACGGCCCCGGGCATGACCACGGAGTAGCACACGCTGGCCCCCTGGCCCACCTGGGTATTATAGCTGAGGACGCTGTTTTTCACCTCGCCCAGGATGCCGCAGCCCTTGGCCACGGCGCTGTTGCCCACGTCGGCGTGGGGGCCCAGAAACGCCGGCGGGCAGGACGGGGTCCGGCAATAGATGGGCCACTTCTTGTCCAGCAGGTTCAGCCCGCTGCCCGGGGCCAGCATATCCATGTTGGCGTCCCACAGGGAGTCCAGGGTGCCCACGTCCTTCCAGTAGCCCTCGAAGCGATAGGCGGACATGACCTCTCCGGCCTCCAGCATGGCGGGGATGATGTTCTTGCCGAAGTCGTTGTCGGAGGTGGGGTCGGCCTCGTCCGCCAGCAGATAGGCCCGCAGCTTCTGCCAGGTGAAGATATAGATTCCCATGGAGGCCAGGTTGCTCTGGGGCTCCTTGGGCTTTTCGGCGAAGGCGGTGATCCGGTCGTTTTCGTCCACGGACATGATGCCGAAGCGGCTGGCCTCAGACCAGGGCACCTCCATCACGGAGATGGTGCAGGCAGCCCCGGCGTCCTTGTGGTGCTGGAGCATCCGGGAATAGTCCATCTTATAGATGTGGTCGCCGGAAAGCACCGCCACATACTCCGGGTCGTACAGGTCCACAAAGCCGATGTTCTGATAAATGGCGTTGGCGGTGCCCTTGTACCAGGAGGCGCCGGAGGCGCTCTGGTACGGCGGCAGAATATGGACGCCGCCGTTGAGCCGGTCCAGCTCCCAGGGCTGGCCGCTGCCGATATAGCTGTTGAGCTCCAGGGGGCGGTACTGGGTCAGCACACCCACGGTGTCGATGCCGGAATTGGTGCAGTTGGACAGGGGAAAGTCAATGATGCGGAACTTTCCTCCAAAGGGCACCGCAGGCTTTGCCATGTCGCCGGTGAGGACATACAGGCGGCTGCCTTGTCCCCCGGCCAGCAGCATGGCCACGCATTCTTTCTTCATGTCTGTTCATTCCCTCCAGTCTGTCGATTACTCCTTGGTTTTTCTGCGCCGCACCCTCCCCTGCAAAAATACGGCGCCCAGAGGCGGCACCCGCAGGGAAACGGAGGTGTCCCGCCCATGGGATGGGATGTTTTCCACAGGAATGGGCCCGGTATTGCACACACCGGAGCCGCCCCAGGCGGCGTCGTCGGTGTTGAACACTTCCTCGTAATACAGCTTCCCCGGGACGCCGAAGCGATAGCCCTCGTGGGCCTCCGGGGAGAAGTTCACCACGCAGATCAGCTCCCGGCCCTTCCGGTCACGGCGCAGGAAAACCAGCACGTTGTTGTGGTTGTCATCGGCCACCAGCCACTGGAAGCCGTCCCAATCCTGGTCGTTTTCCCACAGGGGATGGGATTTCTTGTAAAACCGGTTCAGTGCCCGGATGCACTGGTGGGTGCGGCAGCAGGCGTCATTGTCCAGCAGGTACCAGTCCAGCTGGCCCTTGAAGTCCCACTCGTGCCACTGGCCCAGCTCTGCCCCCATAAACGTCAGCTTTTTGCCGGGATGGGCCAGCATATAGGCCGTAAAGCTCCGGACCCCCGCCAGCTGCCGCCAGTCATCCCCGGGCATCTTGCCCCGGAGGGAGCCCTTCATATAAACCACCTCGTCGTGGGACAGGGGCAGCACGAACCGCTCGGAAAAGGCGTACATCATGGAAAACGTTACGTCCTTGTGGTGGAACTGGCGGAACCAGGGGTCCATTTTCAGGTAGTGACACACATCGTTCATCCATCCCATGTTCCACTTCAGGCCGAAGCCCAGGCCGCCCTCCTCAATGGGCCAGGTGACCTTGGGCCAGGCGGTGGATTCCTCCGCCGCCGTCAGGGCCGGGGGATCCATGGCCGCCGCCAGGCGGTTCAGGTCCTGCAGAAACGAGATGGCCTCCAGATTTTCGTGGCCGCCGTGAACGTTGGGACGCCACTCGGTCCGGCCATAGTCCAGATACAGCATGGAGGCCACAGCATCCACCCGCAGGCCGTCGATGTGGTATTCCTCCAGCCACCACCGGGCGGAGGACAGCAGGAAGGACCGCACGTCGTCCTTGCCGAAGTCAAAGACCCGGGTGCCCCAGCTCTCGTGCTCCCGCTTCAGGGGGTCGCCGTATTCATACAGGCTGGTGCCGTCAAAGTCGATGAGGCCGTGGGCGTCCTTGCAGAAGTGGGCGGGGACCCAGTCCAGGATCACCGCCAGGCCCGCCCGGTGCAGCCGGTCCACCAGATACATGAAGTCGTGGGGCTCGCCATAGCGGCTGGTGGGGGCGAAATAGCCCACGCACTGATAGCCCCAGGAGTCATCCAGGGGATACTCCGTCACCGGCAGCAGCTCCACGGCGTTGTAGCCCATGCTGCGGACATAGGGGGCCAGCCGGTCCGCCAGCCGGCGATAGTTCAGGAATTCCCCGTCCTCTCCCCGCTGCCAGGAACCGCAGTGGACCTCATAGATGTTCAGGGGCCCCTCGGTCAGGGGCGTCTCCCGGCGGCGCTCCCGCCACACGTCGTCGTGCCAGTGGAAGCCGGACACGTCGAACAGGCGGCTGGCGGTGTCGGGCCGCAGCTGGGCATAGGTGCCGTAGGGGTCCGCCTTCCAGCGGACCTGGCCGTCGGCCCCGGTGATGACGTATTTATAGCAGTCGCCGGGCCGGGCGTCGGAAACGGTCAGGACCCAGTCGCTGCCCTGCCGCTCCATGGGAACGGGCTGCCAGTGGTTGAAGTCACCGGCCAGGGCGGCCTCCCGGGCGCTGGGGGCATAGACCCGGAAGGACCAGCCCTCCTCTGCCGGATGTGCGCCATAGGTCCGGTAAAGCTCTGTGTTTTCGGAAACGTTCATGGAATGATCTCCCTATATCAGCGTAATGTTATCATAACGGCCCCGAAAGCCGGGGCGAAGTGGGTCGATGGCAGGACAAAGTACCGCATTCTGGCCCTATTGTACCGCAAACTGCCCCCAGCGTCAAGGAATCCGCCGTTACCGGGAACGTCATTTATACGAAACATAGGACGCTGTCCTCCGGCCCCCCATCGCCGGGGCAAGAAGATCACCCGAAGGGGGTCGCCCTTCGGGTGATGGGATCATCGAAACACCTGGCCGTCGGCGTCCAGCAGCTCCCGGCGGCGGACACGGACGAAGTCCGGAGTCAGCTCCGGCAGGTACCGGGCGATGGCCTTTTCCAGCAGCTGGGGATTCAGGCCGGGGTTCTGGGCCTGCACCGTCACGGCGGCCCGAAGAACATTTTCTCCCTGGGTAAAGGAGATGTCCCGGATCATAGGCGCGATATCCACCTCCGCCAGCTGCTTGCGCTTGGTGCGCTTTTCGATCAGCAGCTCCCGGCGACGCAGCAGCTCCGTCAGCGCCTGGGCGGCCCCATGGGGCACGCCCCGGTCATAATCCAGCTCCATATCCGCCTGCAAATACGTCAGCTCCCGCACGGGGCGGCGGGCCTCATAGCAATCCAGAATGGTCAGCCCCTCCGGCAGACCCCCGTTGAGCTTTTCCGCGATGCCCGCCCCGTCCGTTTCCTGGGTGACCTCAAAGTCCAGCAGCTCGCAGTCGCTGGACTGGCCCACCGGCAGAGGCAGGACGATGGAGATGATGGGGTGGGGGTGGAAGCCCTGGGAGTGCCTGATGTCCAGCTCCGTCCGGGGGAAGGCCCGCTGCACGGTCCGCAGCAGGTCCAGATTGGAGATATAGGAGGCGGGCCCCTCCTTCACAAACAGCAGTCGCAGCTTAGACATCGCATTTTCCTCCTACCAGCCGGTTGGCGCCGCAGGCGTTGCAGTGGGTGCGGCAGTCCGGGGTGGTGACCCCGGCAAAGGCCCGCTCCCGCTCCCGCCAGAGATAGCTCTCCGTGACGCCGCTGGAGATCATGGCCCAGGGCATCAGCTCGTCCTTTTCCCGGGTGCGGTTGGCGTAAAAATGGGGGTCCAGCCCGCACTGGTCAAAGGCCTCCAGCCAGCGGTCCAGGGAGAAATACTCCTCCCAGGCATCCAGCTTGGCCCCCTTGCGCCATGCGGCCTCCAGCACCCGGCCCATACGCCGGTCCCCTCGGGCCAGCACGGCCTCCAGGAAGCTGGTGTCGGAATCGTGCCAATTATAGGTAACGGTTTTTGTTTTGATGGCCTCCCGCAGCAGATTCACCCGGCGCTCATACTCCTCCTTGGCGATCTGCGGCTCCCACTGAAAGGCCGTGTGGGGCTTCGGCACGAACCAGGAGGTGGACACAGTGATGCGGACGCCGCGGTTTTTGTTGCTGGCGCTTTCCCGCCAGGTGTGCATGACCCGGGCCGCCAGATCGGCGATGCCCAGCACGTCCTCGTCGGTTTCCGTGGGCAGGCCCAGCATGAAATACAGCTTCACGGCGCTGTACCCCCCGGCGAAGGCCGTGCGGCAGGAGGCCAGCAGGTCCTCCTGGGTGACGTTCTTGTTGATGACGTCCCGGAGCCGCTGGGTCCCGGCCTCCGGGGCGAAGGTCAGACCGGTTTTGCGGCCCTTGGCCAGCCGCTCCATCAGGCTCATGGAGAAGTTATCCGCCCGCAGACTGGGCAGAGAGAGATTCACGTGCCGCTGCTGGCAGAAGGGCTCCAGCTCATCGCACAGCTCCGTCAGCGGCGGATAGTCGCTGGTGGAGAGGCTGGACAGGGTCACCTCCTGATATCCGGAGTCGTTGCAGGCCTCCACGCCGTACTGGGCGCAAAGCTCCCGGCTGCGGTTGCGGACGGGCCGGTACACATACCCCGCCTGACAGAACCGGCACCCCCGGATGCAGCCCCGGAACAGCTCCAGCATCACCCGGTCCTGGACGATCTCCGTGGAGGGTACAATGGTTTTTGTGGGAAAGAAGGACTTGTCCATATCCCGGACGATGCGCTTGGTCACCACCGCCGGAGCCCCGTCCCGGGGGGTAATGGCGGCCACGGTGCCGTCATCGTGATACGTCACGTCGTACAGGCTGGGGACATAGATCCCCGGCAGCCGGGCGGCAGCCCGGAGAAATTCCTCCTTGGACCAGCCCTCCCGCCGGGCCCGGCGGTGCAGCTCCACCAGCTCCACGGTGAGATCCTCTCCCTCGCCCAGGCTCACCAGATCCACGAAATCGGCGATGGGCTCGGCGTTATACATGGCGGTGCCCCCGGCGATGACCAGCGGGGTCAGGGCCGTGCGCTCCGCGCTGTGAATGGGAATGTTTGCCAGGTCCAGCATATTCAGGATGGCGGGAAAGGCCATCTCATAGCCCACGGAGAAGGCCACGATGTCAAAATCCGTGATGGCCTCGCCGGACTCCAGGGCAAACAGGGGCATCCCCGCCCGGCGCATCTCCTCCTCCATGTCGCCCCAGGGGGCAAACACCCGCTGGCACCACACGCCCTCCATGTTGTTCATAACGCCGTAGAGAATGCGCATGCCCAGGTTGGACATGCCGATCTCATAGGTGTCCGGGAAGCAGAAGGCAATGCGGGTATCCACCCGGGCCGGGTCCTTCTTCACGGCGTTGTATTCCCCGCCCACGTAGCGGGCAGGCTTCTGCACCCGGGGCAGGATACGCTCCAATCGTTTATCCACGGTAAGTTCTCCTTTATGTATGCTTTTTGCGGCGGAGGAAGGACCAGTCGCCCTCCATGATGAACAGGCTCAGCAGCATCAGCGCCGCGCCGATATAGCCCCGCAGAGACAGGACCTCGCCGGTCATGACAAAGGCCACCATGGAGGCAAATACCGGCTCCAGGGTAAAGATCAGGCCCACATGGCTGGCGGTGGTATACTGCTGCTGGACAGACTGAATGACGAAGGCAATGCCGGAGCATACCACGCCCAGAAACAGCGCCGCCGCCCAGGTTTTGCCGGAGGAAGGCAGATGGATGGGTTCCCCCAGCACCAGAGCCAGGGCCAGGGTCACGGCGCCCACCACTGCCAGCTGGCACACGCCCAGGCCCAGGGGGTCCACCCGGGGGTCCCGGACGGCCTTCTCCGTGATCAGCAGGTCCACGGCGTAGCACAGGGGGGTGATGAGGCAAATCAGGTCCCCGGAGGCGGGCCGCAGCTCCCCGTTCAGGGTCAGCAGGGCCATGCCCACCGTGCACACCACCAACGCCGCCCCCAGCTTCCAGCCGGGCCGCTGCCGGAAGAACAGAAAGCCCAGCAGCGGGGCGAAGATCACCTGCAGGGCGCAGATGAACGCGGCGTTTGACAGGGAGGTGCGGGTGATGCCGTAGTTATAGGCCACATAGGTCCCCGCCAGGGCCAGACCCACGATGAGGCTGTACCATAGGGTGGTGCGGTTGATGTGGACCACGTGCTTCCAGAAGATCAGCCCCAGCACCAGAAACGCCACAATAAAGCGGAAGGCGTTCAGGGTCATAGGCGGCAGATCCGCCAGGCAGATATCCGTCAGATAATAGCTGGCGCCCCAGAAAAAGGTGGTCATCACCAGCAGCAGGTCGGCGCGGCGTTGCTTGTTCATGTCTGTGTTCTCTCCTACCGAAAATCTTCACTAACATCCCATTATACCACAGATCATCCGGTAAGAAAACAGCTTTTTTCGCTTTTTGCGGCTATTTCCACAGGCCCACATACCCCTCGTCGTGGAGCTGCTTGACAAACAGCAGCGCCATAGGCAGCAGGATCATCCCCGCCACGCCCAAGGCCCGGAACCCGGCGTACATGGCCGCCAGAGCCGCCAGGGGAGGCAGGCCCGCCTGGGCGGCCATGACCTTGGGCTCCAGAAGGCTGCGCACGGCGGAGATCACCGCATACAGGGCCGCCAGAGCCACCGCCCGGGGAGCCTGCCCCGCCAGCAGACACACCGCCGCCCAGGGCAGCAGCACCGTCCCCGTGCCGAACACCGGCAGGGCGTCCACCAGCGCGGTAACGGCGGCCAGCAGCAGGGCATACCGCTGGCCCATCAGCAGGAACCCCGCCAGCAGCTCGCAGAAGGTGACCCCCAGCAAAATCGCCTGGGCCCGGCACCATTTTCCCAGGGTGGACAGCAGATTGGCCTTGACCCCTCTGGCCCGGTCCAGCCGGTGCCCCAGCTGCCGCCGGAAAAAGGCCATCCCCCGGGGATAGCTGCCGGCGGTGAAGAACACCGCCAGGGCCGTGGTGCCGCAGAACAGGAACACCCCCGGCAGGGCGGCGGCCAGGGCCGCCGCCGCTGTAATGCAGGCCCCGCTGGCCCGCTGGGCCGCTCCCGCCGCCAGGGTCCCCAGCAGGGCGGGGACCTCCTCCAGCCAGCTCCGCAGCCCCTGGGGACAGGCGGCGCAGAAGTCCTCCAGCCGCTGCCGCAGGTCCTCCGTCATGCCCGGCAGCCCCGCCAGAAGCCCGGGGAGCTGCCCCAGCAGCTCCGCCGCCTGGCGGATCAGCTGCCACACGATCACCGCCGCCAGCGCCAGTATGGCCCCGGTGACGGCGATGGTCACCACCGCCGCCGTAAACCCCCGCTTCAGGCCCATCCGGCGGCGGCACCAGGCGATCACCGGCTCCACCGCCGCCGCCAGGGCCAGGGCCAGCAGAAACGGCAGCAGCCACCGCAGCAGATACCGCACCCCCAGCCACAGCAGCACCGCCCACACGGCCCAATAGGCAGTCCGCACCAAAAAAGCCCGCTGCTTTTCCTGCATTTTTGTATGCTCCCTCCTACGAAAACAGTTGTGTTTTGTCAAACAACATGGTATGATAATGGCCAAAAGAAACGGCGGGGCCGCGTCTCCGCCGGACACATCAGCGGAGGTTTACGGCCATGAGCAATCAGAAGTATTACATCGTATCGACAGAAGCCCTGCCGGAGGTATTCATAAAGGTGGCGGAGGCCCGCCGGATGCTCCAGGTGGGCGAGGCGGCCACCGTGGGCGAGGCGGCCCGGATGGTGGGCATCAGCCGCAGCGCCTTTTACAAGTACAAGGACGCGGTGCAGCCCTTCCAGGACATGAAGGCCGGCCACATCATCACGTTTTACGCCCTGCTGAAGGACAACCCCGGCGTGCTGTCCAACTTCCTGTCTATTTTTGCCAATTCCGGCGCAAATATTCTCACCATCAACCAGACCATCCCCACCAACGGCTGCGCCGGCGTCACCATCTCCGCCGAGACCCGGGACATGGTGGAGGATCTGGAGTCCATGATGACCCGCATCTCCGCCGCCGAGGGCGTGCTGAAGTTCGAGGTCCAGGCCGCCTGACGCCGATTATAAGCGTATACATCAATATGCGCGGATAGAATGACCCTGCCTGAAAAGCCTCGCAGAGTTTGCCGCCCGCAGGCGACAGACTGCAAGCCTTTTGCCAAAAAGGGCTTTGCCCTTTTTGGCAAACAGAACCCCGCCCTGCCATCCGGCAGGGCGGGGTTTTGTGTTTATATTTTACTTTTTCTTGCCGCCGTGGGTGGCCTTCATGCGCTTTTCGTGGTTGAGAATGGTCTTGCGCATGCGCAGGCTCTCGGGGGTGACCTCCAGCAGCTCGTCGTCGGCCAGGAACTCCAGGCACTGCTCCAGGCTCAGCTTCCGGGGCGGCACCAGGCGCAGGGCCTCGTCGGACCCGGCGGCCCGCATATTGGTCATCTGCTTCTTCTTGCAGACGTTGACGGTAATGTCCTCCTGCTTGGGGGACACGCCCACGATCATGCCCTCATACACCTTGACGCCCGGGCCGATGAACAGGGCGCCCCGCTCCTGGGCGTTGAACAGTCCGTAGCTGACGGACTCGCCGGTCTCGAAGGACACCAGGGAGCCGGTGTTCCGACGGCTCAGGTCGCCCTTATAGGGGGCGTAGCTGTCGAACACGGAGGCCATGATGCCCTCGCCCCGGGTATCCGTCAGGAACTCGTTGCGATAGCCGAACAGGCCCCGGGCGGGGATCAGGAACTCCAGCTTCATGCGGCTGCCCACGGGGGTCATCTCGATCAGGTCGCCCTTGCGGGAGCCCAGCTTCTCGATAACCGCGCCCACGGACTCGCTGGGCACGTCGGCCACCAGCCGCTCGATAGGCTCGCACTTCTTGCCGTCGATGGTGCGGTACAGCACCCGGGGAGGCGACACCTGGAACTCATAGCCCTCCCGGCGCATGGTCTCGATAAGGATGGACAGGCTCATCTCGCCCCGGCCCGCCACGTTGAAGGCGTCGGTGGCACCGTCGATCTCCGTCACCCGCAGGGACACGTCCTTCAGGGTCTCCCGGAACAGGCGGTCCCGCAGCTGGCGGGAGGTGACGAACTTGCCCTCGCGGCCGGCATAGGGGGAGTCGTTGACGGAGAAGGTCATCTCCATGGTGGGGGCGGATATCTTTACAAAGGGCAGAGGCTCCACGCACTCCGGGGCGCAGATGGTGTCGCCGATGGTGATGTCGCCGATGCCGGACATGGCGATGATATTGCCGGCGGTGGCCTCGGTGATGGGCTGCTTGCCCAGGCCCTGGAACTCGTACATGGACACGGCCTTGGCCTTCTTGGCCGGGGCGTCGGGGTCGTGATAGTTGCACACGGCGATCTCCTGATTCTGCTTCAGGACGCCGCGCTCCACCCGGCCGATGGCGATGCGGCCTACGAACTCGTTATAGTCGATGGCGGACACCAGCATCTGGAAGGGCTGGTCCAGGTCCGCTTCGGGAGCGGGGATATAGCTGAGGATGGTGTCGAACAGAGGCTTGAGGTCCGTGCCCGGCACGTCGGGGGAGTAGGACGCGACGCCCTGGCGGGCGGAACAGAACAGCATGGGGGAGTCCAGCTGCTCCGGGGTGGCGTCCAGGTCCAGCAGCAGCTCCAGCACCTCGTCGATGACCTCATGGATGCGCTGGTCGGGCCGGTCGATCTTGTTGACCACCACGATGACCCGGTGGCCCAGCTCCAACGCCCGGCTGAGGACGAAGCGGGTCTGGGGCATGGGGCCCTCGGCGGCGTCCACCAGCAGGATCACGCCGTTGACCATCTTCAGGATGCGCTCCACCTCGCCGCCGAAGTCGGCGTGGCCCGGGGTGTCCACGATGTTGATCTTGGTGTCGCCGTACTGGATGGCGGTGTTCTTGGCCAGAATGGTGATGCCGCGCTCACGCTCCAGGTCGTTGGAGTCCATGACGCGCTCCACCGTCTCCTGGTTCTCGCGGTACACGCCGCCCTGCTTGAGCATCTGGTCCACCAGGGTGGTCTTGCCGTGGTCCACGTGGGCGATAATGGCTACGTTTCTCAGTTTTTCGTTCTGCAAAGGTAAAACCCCTTTCTTTTGGGTATAAAAATTCATGCACTGTGCGGCGCACCACGAAAACAGGCAAACTCTTCTGTGCATGAAGTTTTGTGCATCATTCCCGGTTGCCCCGAAGGGGCGAGGGAATGGCACATTCTATTTTTTTGCTATGCTTTTGCATAGCAAATCTCTCAACCTTTACATTATATGCCCTGATTTTTTCAATTGCAAGAACTTTTTGCGAATTCGGCTGTTTTTATGGATTTTGCTTTTTCTTCGGGCCGGAATGTGGTATAGTGGTGGTGAAAAGGGGGAGAAAGCATGGATGAACAGGCGCTGCGGCGCAGAATGGCGGCCCACCGCACCACCCTGCAGCAGGCACGGGGGGAATACGCGGTGCTGGTGCCGCTGGTGGAGGGGCCGGAGGGGCTGAGCCTTCTGTATGAGGTGCGCCCGGCGAAGCTGCACCACCACAGCGGGGAGGTGTGCTTCCCCGGGGGACGGATGGAGCCCGGAGAGACGCCCCGGCAGTGCGCCCTGCGGGAGACTCGGGAGGAGCTGGGGATCCCGGCAGAGCGGATCGGGCTTCTGGGGGACCTGGACTTTCTTTATCTGCGGTCCGAGGGGCTCATGTACCCGGTGCTGGCCCGGCTGGATCCGGCGGCGCCTCTGCGCCCCAGTCCCGACGAGGTGCGGGACACATTCACGGTGCCCCTGTCCTTTCTGCGGGCTCACCCGCCCGCGATCTACCGCTACCCCCTGCGGCCGGAGATCGGGGCGGACTTTCCCTATGACAAGGTGGGCGCGGCGGCGGACTATCCCTGGCAGACCGGGCACATGGAGGTGCCGGTATACGAGGGGCTTCCGTATCCCCTGTGGGGGCTGACGGCCCGGATCACCTGGTGGCTGCTGGAGCGGTATGGGGACATATTGACAGATATGTTATAATGTAACATGGCTGATTATATAGAAAAAAGAGGAAACTGCTATGGAATTTACACAGGGCGCGCCCTTTGACAGCTTTGGCCTGTCCGAGGCCACCATGCGCGCCATACGGAACAAGGGATATGAGATCAGCACCCCCGTCCAGGCCGGGTGCATCCCCCCCATGCTGGAGGGGAAGGACGTCATCGCCAAGGCCCCCACCGGCACCGGCAAGACCATGGCCTTCGGCATCCCCATCATCGAGCGCATCGACCCGGACAGCGAGGACGTGCAGGCGGTGATTCTGGCCCCCACCCGGGAGCTGGCCATGCAGATCACCGACGAAATGCGCCAGATCGCCGTGTGCCATGAGGGGGTCCGCCTGGTGTGCCTCTACGGCGGACAGCCCATTGCCAAGCAGATTAACGCCCTGAAGCGGCGGCCCCAGATCGTGGTGGCCACGCCGGGCCGCCTGTCCGACCACATGAAGCGCCGCACCGTGACTCTGGGTCAGGTGCAGACCGTGGTGCTGGACGAGGCGGACCGGATGCTGGACATGGGCTTTATCCACGATGTGACCCGGATTCTGGACAAGATCCCCCATCGGAAGAATCTGGGGATGTTCTCCGCCACCATCTCCCGGGAGGTCATGGACATCTCCTGGGTGTATCAGCGGGACCCGGAGGAGATCACCGTCCAGGCCACCCGGGAAAACAAGCCCGATATCCTGCAATACCGCATCGAGGTGCCCGCCGATAAGAAGGTGGACGCCATCGCCTCCATCATCCGCGCCCAGCAGCTGGACCGGGTCATCTGCTTCTGCAACACCAAGGGCTCCACCGAGCGGCTGACCAAGTTCCTGCAGCTGCGGGGGCTGGACGCCCAGTGCATCCACGGCGACATCCCCCAGCGCAAGCGGGAGGAGGTTATGGCCCGCTTCCGGGACGGACAGCTTCATGTGTTCGTGGCCACGGACGTGGCCAGCCGGGGCATCGACGTGGACGACGTGGACGCGGTGTTCAACTTCGAGGTGCCCGAGGAGAACGAATATTACATCCACCGCATCGGCCGCACCGGCCGGGCCAAGAAGCACGGCGTGGCCTATACCCTGCTGTCGGACTTCCCCTCCCGCATGCGGCTGGACGATATCGCCCGCAACACCCGCAGCCAGATCATCCCCGCCACCCTGGCGGAGGACGGCCGGGTGACCCCTGCGGAGCCCAAATCAAAGTAAGGAGCGTGGCCCCTATGAAACGACGGATACGGTACATGGCCCTGTTGCTGGTGCTGTGCATGCTGGCTCTGACCGGCTGCGCCCAGCCGCGGGACACCATGACCCTGCGGGTGTGCCTGGACGCCGCCCCGGCCACCCTGGACCCCGCCATGGCCTCCTCCGATGCCGAGCGCACGGTGGTGGCCCACCTGTTTGAAAATCTTATGAAGCTCTCCCGGGGGGAGGACGGCGGCATCCAGCCGACTTACGCCGCCGCCAAGTCCTACACCGTGGAGGACAACCTGGACGGCACCGAGACCTATACCTTCACCCTGCGGCAGAACGTCCGCTGGTCCGACGGGCAGACCGTCACCGCCCACGACTTTGTCTATGCCTGGCAGCGGCTGGCGGACCCGGCCACCGGCTCCCCCCATGCGGCCCTGCTGGATATGGTGGCGGGCTTTGACCAGGTGCAGGCCAAGCAGGACGGAAGCCTTCTTCAGGTGTCCGCCCCGGACGACTTCACCTTCGTGGTGAAGCTCTCCTACAAGTGCGCCTATTTCCTGACGGATGTCTGCGCCGGGACGGCCACCATGCCGGTGCGCAGCGACGCGGCGGAGCGGGAGGACTGGTCCCTGCACTCCGAGACCCTGCTGACCGACGGCCCCTATCGGGCTACCGGCTGGGACGAGACGGGCCTCACCGCCCAGGCGGCCGACGGGTACTATGACGCCCGCCGCCTGGGGCCGGACGTGCTGGAGTTCCGGTTCGAGACGGACGGCCAGGCCCGGGCGAACCTGCTGTCCGGCGGCGACGTGGACTTTGCCATGAACCTGCCGGAGGGCGACACCTCCGATCCCTATCCCCAGACCACCCTGCTGCTGCTGAACCAGCGGACCGGCAGCCTGGAAAACGAGTCCCTGCGCCGGGCCCTGGCCCTGGCCATCGACCGGAACGCGCTGACGGAGGGCCAGCCTCTGGACCCCGCCCAGGGCATTGTCCCCCCGGGGCTGCGCAACACCATGGGCGGCGACTTCCGCCAGGGCAGCGGCAGCCTCATCGACAACGAGCCCGATAACTACGAGGCCCTGTGCCAGCAGGCCAGGACCCTGCTGGAGGAGGCAGGTGGCGTGAAGGCCGCCGGGCAGATCACCCTGCTGGAGGAGGCAGGTGGCGTGAAGGCCGCCGGGCAGATCACCCTGCTGTATGACAGCACCGACGAGACGGCAGCCCAGACCGCCGCCGCCGTCCAGGACGCTTGGAAGCAGAAGCTGGGGCTCACCGCCATCCTGCGGGGGGCCACGGCCCAGGAGCTGGCGGACGCCCTGAACCAGGGCGAGTTTATGGTAGCCCTGACCACCGTCACCGCCGACCGGGGCGACGCCTCGGGCCTGCTGTCCCTGTGGGAAAGCGGCAATGGGTACTTCTATTCCACCGCCTATGATATGCTGCTGCGGGCGGCGGACGCCTCCGGCCATGTGGAGGTCCGGGACGCCTATCTGGAGGACGCGGAGGCCATGCTGGTGGAGGACGGCTGGGTCATCCCCCTGTACTATGTCCACCGTCACAGCGGCCTGGCCCAGCACCTGACGGCCCCGTTGTACGATGGCACCGGCGTGTACCGGTTCTCCGCCGTTGTGCGCCAGACGCCGCAGTAAACCACAGGATTCGGGAGGAAGCACCATGAAAGAAACTGTTTTGCTTACCGGCGGAGCCGGATTCATCGGCTCCCACATTGCCGTGGAGCTGCTGCAGCGGGACTATGACGTGGTCATCGCCGACGACCTGTCCAACAGCCGCCCGGACGTGCCGGAGCGCATCCGGCAGATCACGGGCCGGGCCCCGGCGTTCTATCACATGGACGCGGCAGACCGTCCGGCTCTGGACCGGGTGTTCCGGGAGCATCCCATTGCTGCCGCCGTCCATCTGGCGGGATACAAGGCCGTGGGCGAATCCGTGCAGAAGCCCCTGGCCTATTACCGCAACAATCTGGACACCACCCTGGCCCTGCTGGAGGTGATGGCGGACCACGGGGTCCACCGGCTGATCTTCAGCTCCTCCGCCACGGTGTACGGCAATGCGGAGGCCCCCTGCCGGGAGGATATGCCCACCGGCGGCTGCACCAATCCCTACGCCTGGACCAAGCTGATGATCGAGCAGATCCTGCGGGACGCCGCCAAGGCGGACCCTTCTCTTGCGGCGGTGTGCCTGCGGTACTTCAACCCCGTGGGGGCCCACGAAAGCGGCCTCATCGGCGAGCTGCCCAACGGCATTCCCAACAACCTCATGCCCTATATTACCCAGACCGCCGCCGGCATCCGCCGGGAGCTGACGGTGTTCGGCAACGACTATCCCACCCCCGACGGCACCGGCGTCCGGGACTATATCCATGTGGTGGACCTGGCCCGGGGCCATGCGGCGGCTCTGGACTACTCCCGGAGCCATCCGGGCTGGGAGGCCATCAACCTGGGCACCGGACGGGGCAGCAGCGTGCTGGAGATCGTGGAGACCTTCCAGCGGGTCAACGGCGTGGCGGTGCCCCACCGCATCGGCCCCCGCCGCCCCGGGGACCTGCCCACCTGCTATGCCGCCACGGACAAGGCCGCCCGCCTGCTGCACTGGCGCGCGGAAAAGAACCTGGCGGATATGTGCCGGGATTCCTGGCGCTGGCAGCAGAGTCAGAATCAATAACGCACACACAATTCCGGGCCGGTATGGGCGCTGCCTGTTCCGGCCCGCAGCATTCGCAAAAGGAGATTTTTCATGATGCCTATCCGTTCCAGGGCCGCAGCGGCGGCCGTGCATATCCTTACTGCCCTGTGCGCCGCTGTGGGCGTGGTGCTGCAATGCGGCTTTATCGGCGGGAAGCTGAACCTGGCCGTCCTGCAATACTTCACACTGATGAGCAACATCCTGTGCGCCGTGTACTTCACCGGCGCCGCCGTGCATACCCTGCGCCGGGGCGGCACCTGGCTGCCGGTGTGCAAAGGGGCCCTGGTGATGGCCATGGCCATCACGGGCATCACCTTCCACCTGGTGCTGGCCGCCGGGGACTTCAGCATGGGCCCCACCCAGCTGATCACCAACCATCTGCTGCACACCGCCGCCCCTCTGCTGACGGTGCTGGATTGGCTGCTGTTCGACGAAAAGGGCCGGTACCGCTGGTTTGAACCCTTCCTGTGGGGCATTTTCCCGTCGGCGTACTTTGTATACACCATGATCCGGGCCCGGGTCAGCAGCTTCCGGTTTTACAACGGCTCGCCGTACCCCTACCCCTTCATGGACGTGGACGCTCTGGGCTGGGGCAAGGTGCTGCTGATCTTCCTGGCCATGGCCGCAGCCTTCCTGGCCCTGGGCTATGTGCTGGTGTGGATTGACCACCTCCTGGCCCGGCGGCAGAAGCGATGACCGGCCGCCGGGACCCGGTCCGGGATATGGAGGCCGCCCGGGCCATCGCCCGGCAGGCCGCCGCCCTGGGAGGCCGGGCCTACTATGTGGGGGGCTTCGTCCGGGACCGTCTGCTGGGCCGGGAGAACACCGACGTGGACATCGAGGTCCACGGCCTGACTCCCCAACAGCTGGAGGAGATCTTAGACGGCCTGGGAGGCCGCCTGGAGATGGGGGCCAGCTTCGGGATCTACGGCCTCAAGGGCTATGGCCTGGACATTGCCATGCCCCGGCGGGAGCGGGCCATTGGCCGGGGCCACCGGGATTTCGACGTAACCGTGGACCCCTTTCTGGGCACGGAGCAGGCCGCCCGGCGGCGGGACTTCACCATAAACGCCCTGATGGAGGACGTGCTGACGGGCCGGGTGCTGGACCATTTCCACGGTGTCCGGGACCTGCGCCGGGGCGTGCTGCGGCATGTGGATGACCGGACCTTTCCGGAGGACCCGCTGCGGGTGCTGCGGGGGGCCCAGTTTGCCGCCCGGTTCGGGTTCACCGCGGCCCCGGAGACCATCGCCCTGTGCCGGGGCATCGACCTGTCCGCCCTGCCGCCGGAGCGGGTGGAGGGGGAGCTGCGCAAGGCCCTGCTTCAGGCGGAGCGCCCCTCGCTGTTTTTCGAGACCCTGCGGGACATGGGCCAGCTGTCCCACTGGTTCCCGGAGGTGGAGGCCCTGATCGGCGTTCCTCAGGAGCCGGGCTTTCATCAGGAGGGCGACGTGTGGAACCACACCATGCTGGTGCTGGACCAGGCGGCGGCCCTGCGGAGCCGGGCGCAGCGGCCCTTTGCCTTTATGCTGGCGGCCCTGACCCACGACCTGGGCAAGACCGTCACCACACAGCGGGTCCGGGGACGCATCCACGCCTATGCCCATGAGACGGCGGGTGTCCCCCTGGCGGAGGCTCTGCTGCGGCGGATCGTGGGAGAGAAGGCGGTGACGGCCTATGTATTGAACATGGTGGAGCTGCACATGAAGCCCAACGCCCTGGTGGGAGCCGATGCGTCGGTGAAGGCCAGCAACCGGATGTTTGACCGGTCCGTGGAGCCGGAGGATCTGATCCTGCTGGCTGCGGCGGACGGCCGGGGCACCCGGGGCCGCTGGCCCTGGGAGGATACGGAGCCGTGGCTGCGGCAGCGGCTGGCCCTGTATCGGGAGATCATGGCCCGGCCCCAGGTCACCGGGGCGGAGCTGATCGCCGCCGGATTGACGCCGGACAGCCGGTTCCGGGAGCTGCTGGACTATGCCCATAAGCTGCACCTGGCGGGTATCCCCCACGACAGCGCCCTGAAGCAGACCCTGGCCTACGCCCGGAAGCGGAAATAACCGCACGGCGTTTTTTTAGCTTGCAAACGGGATGCTCCTGTGGCATGATAGACGAGAAGCAGTGTATCATGCCACAGGAGGTATTTTTATGCATATCACCGTTATCGGATGCGGGCGCTGGGGCTCGCTGATCGCCTGGTATCTGGACCGCACCGGCCACCGGGTCACGCTGTACGGCCGCCCGGGCTCCCGGCACATGCAGCGGTTTCTTGCCACCCGGCAGAATGACCTGCTGACCCTGCCGGAGTCCATTGCCCTGTCCACGGACCTGGCCTGCGTCCGGCAGGCGGAGACGGTGGTGATCTCCATTGGCTCCCAGGGGCTCCAGGGCCTCATGGACCAGCTGAAGCCTCTGTCCCTCCGGGACAGGATCTTCGTTCTGTGCATGAAGGGCCTGGAGCAGGGCACGGGCCGCCGCCTGAGCCAGATCGCCCAGGAGAATCTGGACCCCTCCAACGCCGTGGCGGTGTGGCTGGGGCCCGGCCACGTCCAGGAGTTTTACCGGGGCATCCCCAACTGCATGGTCATCGACAGCCGCCGGGAGGACGTGAAGCGCCGCCTGGTGCAGTCGTTTTCCAGCGACCTGATCCGGTTTTACTATGGCGATGATCTCATCGGCAACGAGGTGGGAGCCGCCGCCAAAAACGTGGTGGGCATCGCCGCCGGATTTTTAGACGGCAAGGGCCTGTCCAGCCTGAAGGGCGCCCTGATGAGCCGGGGCACCCGGGAGGTGGCCCGGCTCATCCAGGCCATGGGCGGCAGCCAGCTGTCGGCCTATGGGCTGTGCCACCTGGGGGACTATGAGGCCACGGTGTTCTCCCGGTACAGCCACAACCGGCAGTTCGGCGAGTCCTTCATCCGGGGGGAGACCTATACGGACCTGGCAGAGGGGTACTACACCGTGGAGGCCCTGGTGCTGCTGGGGGAGCGCTATGGCGTGGAACTGCCCATCTGCCAGGCGGTGCACCGCATCCTCTACTGCGGCGCGGACCCCATGGCGGAGCTGCGCACCCTGCTGGACCGGGACCTGACCCGGGAATTCGGCGAATCCTGAACAGATGGCTTTTCCCAAAAGCCTCGCAGAGTTTGCCGCCCGCAGGCTGCAAGCTGCCGAACCCCCTGTATCCCATGGGATACAGGGGGTTCGGCTTTATGCTTCTTCCCCGCTGAGCTTTCCGTCCTGCATATGCAGCCGGATATCGGCGGCCTCGGCCACCTTGGGATCGTGGGTCACCACGATGACGCAGCGCTCCTCCTGGTGGGCCAGCCGCTGGAGAGTCTCCACGATCATCCGCCCGTTGTCGCTGTCCAGACTGCCGGTGGGCTCGTCGGCCAGGATCACCCGGCTGCCCGCCGCCAGGGCCCGGGCGATGGCCACCCGCTGCTGCTCGCCGCCGGACAGCTGATTGGGCAGCTTCCGGAAATACGACTCCCGGATGCCCATATCCGTCAGCCGCTGCCGGGCCAGCTCCAGGGCCTTTTCCTTGTCCATTTTCTGCAGCCGCAGGGGATAGCACACGTTTTCCTCTGCCGTCAGCAGCGGAAACAGGTTGAAATCCTGATAGATCACCGACACCGTGTCCCGCCGCAGGGCGCTGCGGTCCATGAGCCGGATGGGCTGCTCGTCCAGGGTGATCTCCCCCTCCGTGGGCAGCTTCAGCCCCGCTAAAAGGCTCAGCAGCGTGGATTTGCCGCTGCCGGAGGCCCCCATGATGGTGTACAGGGTCCCGTCGTGGAAGGTATAGCTGACGCCGTCCACGGCGGTGACCCGCTGATACTTCCCGGCATAGGTATAGGTAACGTTTTGCAGCTGGATGTTCATATTTATTCCCTCCCCAGATTTGATTCCAGAAACTTTCGCCGCATGGTCAGAAGATACGCCAGAGCCGTGCCCGCCAGATTCATCACCCAGAAGCCCGCCACCGGCCCCCAGGCCGGGGCCGTCCGGAAGGCCAGCCAGAAGCCCCCTGCGCCGATGATCACCCCCAGCAGGCTCAGCAGCCCGTGCTCCGTCAGGGCCCACACTAAGATGCTGCCCCGGCTCTGGCCCAGGATAAACTGCAGCTTCAGCTCCCGGCTGCGGTGGCGCAGCAGCAGGATGCTGAACACCGCCCCCACTCCGAAGGAGGCCAGCCCCAGCAGCCACGATACCAGCCCCAGCAGCCGCTGGTTCTGCTGCAATTGCTCCACGGTTTTCACCAGCACATCGTCATAAATGGCCAGGGCGAAGGGATAGGTGCGGTACAGCCGGGACCCCTCCCAGGGCACCGGGGTGCCGTCCTTGGTGGGGGCCACGAAATAGCGGCTGGCGTACCCGTCCCAGAACTCGCCGATCTTCCGGTTGTCCGCCATGGCGGCGGACAGACTGTCCAGCGTCAGACCGCCGTAGGTCTCCTCGCACAGCTGCCGCACCACCCACCAGGAGCAGTACAGCCGCCCGGACCCGCCGGTATAGGTCCCCGCCGCCAGGAAGCGGTGCCGGATATTGTCCCCCTCCACCCCGGTGAACTCCAGGGTCACATAGCCGTCCCCGTCCACCAGATGCGCCTGCTCCTCCGGCAGCAGCAGGGAGAAGCCCCGCCCCCGGAACATATCCTCGCCGAAGCCCTCCCGCCAGATGACGGTGCAGCCCGAGGAGGCCAGCAGGGAGCTGTCCGCCTTCAACCCGGTGACGCCGCTGAGGGTCAGCCGGTCCTGGTCGCCGGGGGTGGTGCAGTACACCGTGGACCGCACCTGCACATCCCGGACATAGGGGGCGAACAGGTCGTTGTCCTGGAATTTGCCGTAGGTTTTTTCCCCGTCGAACAGCCGCAGCACCCAATCCGGCAGGTTCAGCTGGTCCGACTGGGTCCCCGTGAGATTGGTGACGCTGCACCGGACCTCCAGATTGTCATAAACCTCCTCAATGCGTGCGGCCATCTGGTCCCGGGACCGCTGGAGCATACACAGGGCCAGGGAAAACGCCAGGGCCGTCAGCACCACCACCAGGCACAGGCTGGTGCGCTTGCGCATCTGCTTGAAAAAATAGGGCGTCATAGGCGGTCCTCCTTTCGCCTTTTGATTTGCTTATTCCGCCTTGCGGATACCCCGCTGTGCGGTGGATACGCTGACCAGGGCAATCACTGCCAGGGCAATGGCCAGGGCTGCGGCGCACAGGGCGACGGTCTGGCCGACGGACACCTTCAGCGTCAGATCAGAGCCGGTCAGGGCCTGGATTTTGTCCGTGGCCCAGGACATACCGGGGATGCTGACCGCCAACGCGATGATTGTCCCCGCCAGGGCCATCAATGCCGAGGGCGTCCAGATTTGTCCCGCAATATCCCGGCGTTTTGCACCTAGTGTCCACATACGCAGGGCGGTTTTCCCCTCCTGCATGGGAAGCAGTACGCAATACGCCGCCAGAACCACCGCCCACAGAGCCAGGCCCACATAGAGCACCGTCCGGGACACCCTGGTATAGCCGTCCAGACTCTCCACAATATCGCTGTACCCCTGGTCGTAGTAGGTCACCGCGCCGCCCAGATCGTTTTCCTCCAGCCGGGCCTCCACCTGGTCGATGGTGCCGTTTTGCAGAATCAGGCTGGACCACACGCCATAGTTGCCGGTTACCGTCTGACAGGTGACGCTTTTTCCCGGCACAAACACGCTGTTGGGGGTGAAGCTGGTGGGGGTGGTCACCCACTCGTTGCTCTGGCGGTACAGGCCGATGATGGTGTACTCCGTCTCCTGCCGGAAGCCCTGGTCCGGCAGATAGCAGGAGGGCCGGGGGTTATATTCGTGTATGTAGGAATACCGCAGGTCCTGGTCGTATTCATACAGGGACAGCGGCAGAACGTCCCCCACGTTCAGGCCGTTTTCCCTGGCCAGGGACTCGGAGATCAGGCACACCGGCGCGCCGGAGCTGTACTCCTTCTGGGAGATGCTGCGCCCCTGGGTGACCATAGTGGTCCCGGCGGCGAAATCCGCCAGAGCCTCTAAGTGGTTCACCGCCAGCACCGGCACGCTGTGGCTGTTGACCCGGACGGACTCCATGGCCTTCTGCCAGGTGGGGGAGGAGGCGATCATCTCCTCCGCCGTGACGCCCTCCGGCAGAATGGTGAAGGAAGCCAGGTCATAATCCGTGTCATAGGCAATGACCCGCTGAACGGTCCACTCCCATTTCTGTTCCTCCACATTCCACTGCTCATCGTATAACGTCCAGGGCTGGGAGCAGTCATCGACATTGAAGGCAATGGTGTTCAGTCGCCGAAGGTCTATGGTGGACTCATTGCCGGTGACGGGGTCCTTATACAGGGGCGCATCGTCCGGCCAGGGATTTCCCTCGCCGTCCGTTATGGTGATGGCGGTGGTGCGGTCGGCATAACGGATCAGGTTGTTCTCAATATCCAGGCTCCGGGGGTCCACCTCATAGCCACTGAGTCTCAGGTCCTCCGCAATGAGGCAGCGCTGCTCGAAATCCAGGTCGCGGTAATTGTGGGTAAACACCAGGATCCGCTGTCCGGCCTGCAGCGCCTTGCCCGCCGCATCCGACTCGCCGGTGATCTGCAAATAAAAATTTGCGTTCCGGCCGGTGGGGTCGTTCCAATCGCCGCTCATGGCTTGCACTCCCAGCACCTTGCCGGAGACGACCCAGTTGAAAAAAGCGCCTGTATCATACTCTCTGGGATAATAGACCCTCTCCTCCCCCACCTCCGTGATCTCGATCTCCAGGATGGCGAAGTTATAGGGGACGTCCTCATCGTTATCAATGCGGGTGTCGGAGCTGTCAACGTCCATTTGATAAAATGTGGTCAGCGGCGTGAGCTTCGGACTGTACCCCCCGGCAAGGCCCATGGTGGCCTGACCGCGGATGATGCTCCAGCCCTTCTGGGCGGCCTCCTTCAGAAACTCGTTGGCTTCGTATGTGGGGCCAATATCCTCGTATACTATGTCGCCGCTGGACACCAGCTGCCGTTTCCCGCCGGTAACCACCGCCACGGTGGTATAGGTCTCCTCCACCCCGGCCCGGGTCTGGACCGCCGCCCAGAACTGCCCCCCGGACAGGGCCAGGATCACCCCCGCTAAGGCCAGCAGCAGTGCGCCGAAGGCCGCCTTCACCGGCCGCCGGGTCAGTTGGTGCATGGGATTCATAGAAACAGCTCCTTTCGCATCGGTCAAATGGGCGCAGAAAAGACTACATATGATAAATCATATACGGAGTTTATCATAAGTAGTCCTTCCTGTCAAGCCCTAGTTTCAAAGTTATGAGGGTGGGCGGGGCGGCTTTCGCCGCCCGCACCCGGGAATTATGGCAAATTGACATCGTCACGCCGTCACGGGGACGGGGTCAACGCGCTGTGTTAGCCGACATCCTGCGGACGTGCAGCCGGTGAGTTTAGTCTCCTTGGACTTAACATAAGGGCATACGGTACAGCCCGTAGTGATGACAACATTGTGCTTTGCCGGATTTGCCAGCTCATGATTGTAAACGGAAGTCGTTTCGATCGAGTGCGATTCGGCACGATCACTTGTGTCGCTTTGCCGTTCCTCATAGCCGCACTTGCTGCACCGGTACAGGGAGCCTCGGTTCCATGTGTGCGTGCTAGCGGTATAGTCATACCACGTTATACCCTTCTGAAGTAAGACTAACGTGTGAAAACAGGAAGCACGCTGTTCTTCGGCAAATGCCGATGCACACAGGGAAAACGTCAAAACGGCGGCCAGCAGCGGCGTCAGACAACGATGTAGGGCTTTTTTCATGTGCATATCCTCCTTTTTACGCATCCATCGGCATCGGCTTCAATCCCTGAGCTTCCCGGCACCCCGCAGCCGTGCAGCCGGTGAATCCGAAGTCCCGATCCATCAGGTAATTGCAGTGCCTGCAGTTTGTCAGCTTGGTATAGGTATGCTTAGTGGGGTTGGAGCCGGAATGGTTGCTGGTATATGTTGTTCTGCCTGTATGTTCTTCTGTTTCCGAATGCCAGGCGTTGCGGGGCTCCTGTTTCCCGCATTTAGAGCATTCCATCAGGTCGCCCTGGTTTTTTTGGTGTAATGTGGCCGAAACTGGATCGTACCAAGTATAATCTCCCGAAATAATTCGCTGATAGGAGTGAACGCATGTGCTCGCCGCAAATGCGGGAACTGCCAAGGAAAGGGACATCATCAGTGCCAAGGACAAGCAGAGGAAATCTTTGCCAATTTTTTCATGACAGGGTTTGCTCCTTTCGATTTTTGTCTTTTGAATCATTCGCTGCGGGTAGGGACGCTTCTTACTGCATGGGCCTCACCTCCGTACAATCAAACTTTTTCAACCAGTATAGGTTTTTCTGATTGTCTCTGAGCGCTGCCACTGACCGGCCACGGACCAGGTTATGGACATAGTATACTCGGCGCCCTTCACGGCTTTAACCTGCTCAGTGATAGAGGCGCTGCCTTTTCCCTGGTCTGTCCAGGCTCCCACAACATCCCACCCTTTGTACAGCGTAACATTGACTACAACCTTGTCTGTGCTGTAATCTGCTGTACAAGTTACATCACAAACAGCGAAGCCGTTCTTAAACGTTAGTTGGAATAGACTATCTGGCACGCGTCTTTGTGATGCATAGGATGTTGTAATTACTCCTGACAGTATAGCCAGTATCAGGAGAATAGAACTGCATTTTTGATTCATGTGAAGCCCTCCGTTTTTATCTTTGCTATATTAACGAAGCAGACCCCCAGAATCTTACAGCAAAATTTTACATTTTTTCAATTTGTGGAATTGCACAAAGAAACGCTCTCCGCCATGGCGATTATGACGGACTCATCCACATTTGCGTGGATAGAGAACATCAGGTTCTGTGCCGTGTCAAACCAGATAATGACGTTGGCTGACTCCGAGCTTTGGGGCAGGATCAGCTTGCCGCTCATGCCGGATACCGTGATATCCTTTACCGTATCCGACTCGGCGATACCCACGCTGGAAGCTGTGCCATCCTGCATATAGAGATAGGAGAAACGAATCCACTGCTTTCCGGTGCACTCATAGGTCACCCGGACGTTCCAGTCTGCCTCCGCCCGCTCCGTTTCCGTATAGCCCTCCGGCAGGGCGGCGATCCGGTATTGGGGCAGAGCCTGGGCGGGGCCGTCGCCGTGATAGCGGAACTCCACCCGGCGGCCATTCTGCTCCATGGTCCAGCGGACGATATCCGCCCGGGCCTTGGGGCTGACGGCCAGCACCATGGCCGCCGACAGCGACAGCATCAGCAGCACCACCGCCGCCCGCCGGGCCACGGCGCGCCAGGGGTAGGGGTTTCGCAGCCGGAACCACAGCAGCGGGTCCCGCAGCATCTCCCGCATACGGCGGCGGTGCCCCTCGGACAGCGGCACTTCCGTCTCCGGCGGCGTCTGCGCCTCCTGGTCCGCCGCGTCCAGCAGCGCCCGGCGCAGCATCCGGTCCAATTCCTGATCGGTCATGGTTCGATCCCCTCCTCCCCAAAAATTTTCCGCAGCAGCGCCCGCCCCCGGGACAGCCGGGTGTTCACGGCGCTCTCCGTCAGGCCCAGCCGCCGGGCGATCTCCGCCGTGGACCAGCCCAGCACCAGCTTCATCTCCAGGGCGGCCCGATAGGTGTCCGGCAGCCGGGCGAACAGCTGCACCATGGACGAATAGTCCGGCAGATCCCGGCTTTGCCCGGCAAAATCCGCCCAGCCCTCCTCCAGCGGCAGGTGGCAGCGCCGCCTGCGCAGAATGGTGATGGCCTCGTTCCTCACTATAATAACGAGCCAGCCCCCCAAATCCTTACAAGGAATTTCATAAATTTTTGAAAAATTTTCAATCACCCGCAGAAACGCCTCCTGCACGGCCTCCTCCGCGTCGTGGGGGTCATGCAGCACGGCCAGGGCCGTCCGCTCCATCACCCGGTGATACCGACGGTACAGCTCCCGGAACTGTTTCTTGTCCCCGTCGCTTTCCAGCGCGGCCAGATATAGCGAAAGCACGGCGTCCGTCACCCCCCTTGCCCGTGTCCGGGCCGGTTTTTCCGCCTATTATGCCATATTCCGCCTCCGTACTCAATCCCCCGCCCGTCGGCCCCGCCGCGCCCAAAAAGCCGCTGCGGACCCGCAGCGGCATGAGCGCGCTCTGACTTATAAAATAAGTCAGAGCAAGCGATACAGAAGATTACTCCGACATAGTGCCGGCGGCGACACAGAAACGATACGGCAAAAGAAAGAAAAAATCCAAATCGAAGCCCAGCGCAGCGGGTTCGATTTGGAAAGGAGGAGCAGCGGCATGAGCGCGCTCTGACTTATAAAATAAGTCGGAGCAAGCGATATAGAGCTTGCTCCGACGTGGTGCCGGTGGTGGGACTCGAACCCACACGGAGTCGCCCCCGGCGGATTTTGAATCCGCTACGTCTACCATTCCATCACACCGGCATGTGACCCGACTATTATACCGTATTTTCTTCCCAAATGCAAGACAAAAATTGCGGCCCCGGCAGGGCCGCAATTTGGCTTTTCAGAACGGACTCACTGCTTCACCCACTGGACGGGCAGCTCCACATGGAGGTCGTCCAGATTATCAAAGAGCTCATAGCTGCCGCCGGTCCACTGCATGGTGCCGCCGGACAGGGTGTATTCGGCGCAGCTGTCATCGCTGAAGGTGTCTGCCTTATCGCTGAGATACAGCTTGCCCTTGGCCGCCCGGTAATAGCCGGACTCATTTTCATCCGCCAGGCCGTCCATCATCTGGTCCACGTCTATCGAGGCGTCCATCATCTGCTGCACATATTCCTCCACGGTGACGCCCTCGGCCGCCATGGCCTCGTCAATGTCGGCCCGGTTCATGCCCTGATCCTCCAACTGCTGATAGATCATCTCCACCGCCACAGGGATCAGCGAGTCAATGTAGGTCTGGAGGGAGGTTTTCAGGGCGTCCCGATCCACGTTCAGCGTATAGGTGCCGTCCTCGTTCAGCTTCAGCACAAACACCATCTCCATGGTGGCGTCCGTGGACAGGTCCATCCCGGCCCCCTGGTTGACGCCCTCCTGGAACATCTCCGTGATGTCGCAGTTCCATTTCCAGGTGCCCGCCACCTGGGCGTTGTCGTCGCCGCTGCACGCCGTCAGGCTCAGGGCCATCATCAGTGTCAGCAGCACAGCAATGATGCGTTTCATACTCTTTCTCCTTTATTCATCTTTCTTCCTGACCGTTCAGGTCACACACAGTTTACACAATTTTAACCGCCCTGTCAACCGCAATTTCTGCTCTCTCCGTCAGAATCCGAAAAATCCTGGGGAGAACGGCCCCCTATTGGAAGAATCTGCCGGAAAAGCCAAATTACCTATTGACTTGGTAGTTAATTTCGGTTATACTCCAATTACAAACCAAACCGATAGGTAATTCAAGCCTGAAACAGGGAGGAATATACGATGACTGTTTACGCAGATAACGCGGCCACCACAAAGATGAGCCAGACGGCGCTGAATGCCATGCTGCCTGCCATGGAGGAGAACTTCGGCAATCCCTCCAGTCTGCACAGCGTGGGTCAGCGGGCGGCGGAGCTGCTGATGAAGAGCCGGGAGACCGTGGCCCGGTGCCTGAACTGCCAGCCCCGTGAGATCATCTTCACCTCCGGCGGCAGCGAGGCCGACAACCAGGCGCTGCTGTCCGCCGCTGCCATCGGCCGCCGCAAGGGGAAGATGCACATTATTTCCACGGCTTTCGAGCATCACGCCATTCTCCACACCCTGAAAAAGCTGGAGAAGGAGGGCTTTGAGGTGGAGCTGCTGCCGGTTCATGAAAACGGCATGGTCTCCGCTCAGCAGGTGGCGGACGCCATCCGGGAGGACACCTGTCTGGTGACGGTGATGTACGCCAACAACGAGATCGGCAGTATTCTGCCCATTGAGGAGATCGGCGCCGTGTGCCGGGAGAAGGGCGTACTGTTCCATACCGACGCCGTGCAGGCGGCGGGCCACCTGCCCATCGACGTCCAGGCCCAGCACATTGATATGCTGAGCCTCTCCGGCCACAAGTTCCACGGCCCCAAGGGCGTAGGCGCCCTGTATGTCCGGGGCGGCATCCCCCTGGTGAACGTCATCGAGGGCGGCGCCCAGGAGCGGGGCAAGCGGGCCGGCACCGAGAATGTCCCCGGCATCGCCGGTATGGCCGCCGCCCTGGAGGATGCCTGCGCCCACATGGAGGAAACCCGCGTGAAGGTCACGGCCCTGCGGGACCGGCTGATTGAGGGCCTGTCCAAGATTCCCCACAGCGCCGTCAACGGCGACCTGGAGCACCGTCTGCCCGGCAACGTGAGCTTCTGCTTCGAGGGCATTGAGGGCGAGTCCCTGCTTCTGCTGCTGGACGCCGCAGGCATCTGCGCCTCCTCCGGCTCCGCCTGCACTTCCGGCTCCCTGGACCCCAGCCATGTGCTGCTGGCCATCGGCCGCCCCCACGAGGTGGCCCACGGCTCCCTGCGGCTGAGTCTGTGCGAGTGGAACACCCAGGAGGAGGTGGACCACATCCTGCGGGAGGTTCCCCGGGTGGTGGAGTATCTGCGGTCCATGTCTCCGGTGTGGAAGGACCTGGAATCCGGTAAGAAAGCATTCATGCTGTGACAACGAAAGGAGCGTTTTGAATATGGCACTGTACAGCGATATCGTGATGGATCATTTCATGCACCCCCGCAACGTGGGTGAGATCGAGAACCCCGACGGCGTGGGCCAGGTGGGCAACGCCAAGTGCGGCGACATTATGAAGATGTACCTGAAAATCCGGGACAACGTCATCCAGGACGTGAAGTTCGAGACCTTCGGCTGCGGCAGCGCCATCGCCTCGTCCTCCATGGCCACCGAGATGATCAAGGGCAAGACCATCGACGAGGCCCTGGCCGTCACCAACCGCCAGGTGGTGGACGCCCTGGGCGGTCTGCCCGCCCACAAGCTCCACTGCTCCGTGCTGGCGGAGGAGTCCATCAAGTCCGCCATCAAGGACTACTATGACCGCCACGGCATCGAGTATGACCACAGCAAGTTCCCGGAGGACTGCGGCTCCTGCGAAAGCTGCCGGATGGTGTAACATGGTCATTTCCAGCAAGGGCCGCTATGCCCTGCGGGTGATGGTGGACCTGGCGGAGCACGGCGGCGACGGCTACGTCTCCATGCGGGACGTGGCCCGGCGTCAGGAGATCTCCGACAAATACGCCGGCCAGATCATGACCCTGCTGAGCCGGGCGGGACTGGTGGACGGCGTCACCGGCAAGGGCGGCGGCTATCGCCTGACCCGCCAGCCGCAGGAGTACCCCCTGGGGGAGATTCTCCGCCTGACGGAGGGCTCCCTGGCCCCGGTGGCCTGCCTGGAGGAGGGGGCCCACCCCTGCGGCCGGGCCTCCCGCTGCCGGACCCTGCCGGTGTGGAACCGCCTGGGCCAGCTCATCGGCGACTATCTGGACAGCGTGACCCTGCAGGACCTTCTGATACCACAGGAATCCCAAGAATAACCCCCGCGCCGGGCTTTTGGCTTGCCAAAGGTCCGGCGCGTATGCTATACTGGATAAAAATCCCGCCGCAACCTGAGGTTTCCTGCCGTTTTCCGGGGAAATGCCCCGGCGCAACCTGAGGTTGGTGGATTTTATCCCCGGCGGGGCGTACAATGGGACCATACAGACGGGGCATCCCCCGAAAAAAGGAGGCACGCGCCATGAGCGACAGCTTTTTCTCCGGCGATGGATTCTTTTCCATCTTCTTCCTGCTTTTCATCGTGGCCTTTGTGGCGATCCTGGGCATGATCCTGGTGACGTTCGTCCGGGAGCTGTCCCAGCGGAACAAAAACAACCATTCCCCCCGGCTGACGGTGGAGGCCACAGTGGTGGCCAAGCGCCAGAGCTTCCCCTCCCACCGCAGCGGCGGTGAGATGCACACCACCACCTCCACCCGGTATTTCGCCACCTTCCAGGTGGAAAGCGGCGACCGCATGGAGCTGCAGATGAACGGCCAGGACTACGGTATGCTGGTGGAGGGGGACCGGGGCCGCCTGACCTTCCAGGGGACCCGGTATCTGGACTTTCAGCGGATGTGATATAAAGGAGGATACGCCATGGCAACGGTACACTGCAAGGCCTGCGGAAAGAGCTATAACTACGAGAAAAACGGCTGCTGCCCGGAGTGCGGGGCCTATAACCGCCCGCCCCGGCGGGAGCAGGTGTATGCCGACGGCACCGTCCACCATCTGGACGGCTCCTCCCGCCGCCCGGTGCCCAATGGGGACAAGGTCTGCTACGAGAAGAAGGAGAACCACCAGAAGAAGGTCTGCTTCGAGGACCAGGCCCGCCAGGTCCGGGAAAAGCTGAATAACCTCAGCGGCCCGGCCCGTCAGGTGAGCCTGGTGGGGGTGCTGGTGGCGGGGCTGATCGTCCTGTCCCTGGTCAGCTCCATTGTCTCCAGCTGTCAGGCCCGCCACACGGATTATCCCGTCGACCCGGTCACCCCCGCCACTGAGGAACCGGCGGTGGCCCAGGAATGGCTGGACTGGGATACCTGGCAGGGAGGCCGGGTGGGCCTGTTGGGCGCGTCCTATGAGGACGGCGTCCTCCAGGTGGAGCTGGAGATCCACCGGGACCCCGGGGACGTGCTGCTGGACGACCTCCAGCTTTACTGCGTGGACGAGGATGGTCAGGAGCTGACCCTGCCGCCCTTCAAGGGCAGCTGCCGGGAGCAGTACTGGACCCTGCATTTTGACCTGTCCGCCGACTGGTACGACAACCTTCAGTATGTGGAGCTGCGGCTGCTGAATCCGGACGGGACCCAGGATGGATTTCTCCTTCTGCTATACCAGGACACGAACGTTTTGACAGGCTGAATGGGCTGACCCGGCCCGCTGAGGGCAGCGGGCCCTACGAAGCGCCTGTCGATAGAACACCCGTAGGGCGGGGCCCGTGTCTGCCCACCGTCGTGCCAGCCGGCTGGCAGGCATTGTCATGCCCGCCAGCCGGGGCACTTCCTCGAAATCGCCTTGTTTCATCCGCCGCAGGCGGCGCTTCGGCGATTTCCCCGCCTTTTTGTGCCCCGGGCCGCCGGGCCTCCGACTGCATCAAGTGCGGCAAGTGCGAAAAGGCCTGTCCCCAGCACCTGCCCATCCGCCAGCTGCTGGAGCAGGTGTCCCAGGAGTTCGACAAGGCCCGATAAACCCCATCTCTGAAAAAAGACTGCGGCTCATCACCGCAGTCTTTTTCTATGGAATTCTGCGGATTGCCCGCCCGACAGGATGTCCTGCCGTTAACGCTCCGCAGGGGCGCGGGCTCCGCCCCGCCCACCGGTCCGTTGCTTTTGGGTCGGGTAAAACCCGGCCCCTACAGGCAAACTGTCGATAGAACATTCGTAGGGGCGGACGACTCTGTCCGCCCCTTATTTGGCCCCGCCTGCACACGCCGGACTTTCGTACAGCTTCCCATGCACGAAATAGTTGTACGACCGGCACCCCCCGGCGCACCATGGCCCCATCCGGCACCGGGCGCAGGTTCCCGTCAGCATCTCCCGCCGGAACTGCCGGTTGTACGCAAAGGCCCCCGGGTCCTCCCAGATATCCCGCAGCCTCCGCTGCCGCAGATTCCCCTCGTTGAACCGCTCATCGTACAGCGACTCGCACCCCCGCACGTTGCCCGCGCTGTCGATGCCTATGGCGGAGATACCCGCCCTGCACCCCTGGAAGCAGGCCCCATCTACCCCTCGCAGGCGCAGTTCCTCATCCGTAAAATACCCCACGTTGTCGGCCGCCCCCAGCATAAACGGCGCTTCCGCCCGGTGCCGCATCACGAAAGCGATGACCTCCGCCGGGTCGATGCGCCAGTCCAGCCCCCGGGCGGCGCTGCCCATAGGCGAGCACGCCTGCAGCTGCCACGCCCTGATGCCGGACCCCTCCAGCACCCGGTACAGCTCCTCCAGCCGCCCCATGCAGTCCCGCCGCAGGGTGGAGATCACCGACACCGGCATCCCCGCCGCCGTCAGCGCCCGGACGGCCTCCATGGCCCGCTTAAAACTCCCGGCCTGCCGCCCGGCGTCATGCACGTCCTCCGGCCCGTCGATGGACACCGCCACCGACGACACCCCCGCCTGCTTCAGCTGTTCCAGCACCTCCGGCGACATCATGTACCCGTTGGTGATCACGTCCACCCGGACGCCCAGCCCGGTCAGCCGCCCGGCGATCTGCGCCCAGTCCCGCCGCAGGAACACCTCGCCCCCGATCAGCGACACCCTCCGGCAGCCCAGGTCCGCCAGCTGCTCCGCCGCGTCCATACACTCCGCTGTCGTCAGCTCGTCCGCCCTGGCCCGTCCCCCGGCGGACCCGCAGTACCTGCATCCGAAGCAGCACGCCAGCGTCAGCTCCCACACGCAGCTCGTAAGCCGGAACCCGCTCATTTCTTCTCCATAATCTCCGGCGCGGCATACACCGCCATGATGGGCGGCTCCTTCCGGTCCTTGCCCCCCGGCCTTTTCAGCGGCTTATCCTGCATCAGCCGCTCCAGCGCCTCCCTGGGGTCCTCCTGGGGATACCCGTTCTGTTTCTTCTCATCCATGGCCAAAAACCTCCCCGTCTGTCAAGTTGCTTCACATTGTACCACGCCCGCCCCCATGTGTCCAGACACATTTCTATATTACTCTGAAAATACACTTGAAATCGACAGCGGTTTGTGATAAAATATCAAGCAAACAGTATAGATTCTTAACAGAGCTAGACCGGGGGTTGAAAACGATACCGCCATGTTGTATGATAACTTCCCCTGCCCGGAGAGATATCCTGCTCCGGAAAGCAAACATCGTTGATCGGGCCTGCCCGGGCCTGAGAAATATGCGCACCGCGCAAATAAACGCAATGGGAGGAACGAGGATATGAGAAAATGGAAACAGGCGCTGGCCCTTGTGCTGGCGCTGGTCATGGCCCTGTCCCTGGTGGCCCTGCCGTCCTTCGCGGCGGATGAGGACAGCACGGGGACCGGGACGGCTGTCACCGAAGGCAGCACCAACACACCCGGTCTGGAGCTGCGGAAGGTCTATGATCCCAGCACGGGTCTGCTGACCCTGGAGGCCTACGCCACCGGCTCCACAACCACCACCACGTCCACAGCGCCTGTGGACATCGTCCTGGTCCTGGACGTCTCCGGCTCGATGGATGAAAACCTTACCGAAGCAGGCTATCGCTATAACGAAGTGTATGACCTGAGCACAAACGGCACCTATTATTATAAGAACAGTAGCAACGGCCGGTACCGGCGGGCGTACTACTGCGATGGCGAGGATTGGAGAGGAGATTCTAACCACGACGCTGGCTGGTACACACAGAACCACCAGGGTCTGGGAGGAAACTGCCCGGGCGAATTCGGCCCGCGCCTGATCCCCAAGACTTCGTCTGCGGATACCACTGGCACGCAGTTTTATGTACAGGAATATGTTGCGGCTGTCACCAAAATGGAGACCCTGAAATCCGCCGTCAACGGCTTCATTGACTCCGTGGCGGAGAAGTCCCCCAACAGCAGCATTGCCGTTGTGAAGTTCGCAAGCGATAAAAAGAATGATGTCGGCAATGATTACAACGGAAGTGGGTACAACTATTCCCAGATCGTAAAGAACCTTACAACTGTCGATGCGACGGGTGCAGGCGCTCTGAAAACGGCGGTCAGCGCCCTCCGTGCTGCCGGCGCTACGGCTGCGGACTACGGCATGCAGCATGCCCAGACCATCATCACCGGCGCAGCCAATAATGGCCGTCAGAAGGTTGTGGTCATGTTCACGGACGGTGAGCCCAACCATAATAACGGCTTCAGTAACTCGGTTGCCAACGTTGCCATCAGTGCCAGCAAGGCTATGAAGAATAATGGGAATGGTGCCACCGTTTACACCATCGGCTGCTTCGGAACCCTGACCGGTGATACAAAGACCAAGGTCGACAAATATATGAACTATGTGTCCTCCAACTATCCCAATGCAACAAGCATGACCGATGCGGGGACCAAGGCATCTGACAACTTCTACAAGACTGTGGGCAGCACGGCCGATCTGGACGCCATTTTCCAGGAGATCAGCCAGACCGCCGGCGGCGCGACCCTGACCCTGGGCAGCGAAACGGTCCTGAAGGACGTGGTGTCTAAGTATTTTGACCTGCCCGAAAACGCTGCGGCCAACATCACCGCCAAGAGCTACAGCTGCACCGAACTCGATGCCTCCGGCAATCCCATCTGGTCTGAGACGCCGGATGATGCAAGCTACAAAGTCGAGGTGAACGGCAAGACCATCAGCGTCACCGGCTTCGACTACTCTGCCAACTGGGTGGGCAAGGACACCACCACCGGCGTAATGCATACCCCCGGCAAGAAGCTGGTGGTGACCATCCCCATCGTGGACAACGGCACCGGCATGGGCGAGGTTCCCACCAACGGCACGGACTCCGCCGTCTACGACAAGGACGGCAAGCAGGTCTGTCCCTTCGCTCAGCCCACCGCCTACTTCCCCTACTTCACCGTTACCCATATCCAGAGCAATGTGGACGATAGCGGCGGGAATTACGGCAAAAACGCCGGTTCCACCAAGCATCGTGTGCCCACGGACGGCGAGAAGTTCAACCTCACCTCCGTCGTCACCGAGAATTACCTCTACGGCGGCTCCTTCACCGGTGAGGACTGCACCACCGTCCAGACCTACAGCAACGGCGAGAACCCCATGGCCTTCACCCCCCAGAACAAGGATGAATACTTTATCTGGGAGGTTCCCGATTATTACCTGCGCCCCGCTAACTACTATGTCTGGCGTCACCTGCCGGAAAACAATGGCCAGAAGACCGTGGTCCGCCTGTATCCGCTTACCAGCGTGGACCGCATGCTCTACAAAGAGGTTGGCTTCCAGATCAACGGGACGGACTATGTTTCCGGCACCAACAACCAGGAGTTTGACGATTCTGTCGGCAGCGCCGGAACGGCCCAGCTGTACCAGATGGTCAAGGCCGTTCAGAATGGCCAGCCCTATATGACCATGTATGTCAACAAGGGCAAGATCAACGCAACTGCCGTCGGCACGGATGTTTCTGAGGATAAGACGGTCAATGGTACGCCGATTGACGAGGGCTTCATTGGCGGTCTGCGGCTTCCCCAGGCCCTGTTCGATCAGTTCGCAGCCGGTACTCCCGTCACCTACAGACCCTATTGGATCACCCTGGACGGCGTGAAGGTCCTGGGCGTCAGGGACCGCACCAGCACCTTTGAAGCTGGCAGCGCACAGCCCAAGGATTCCTCCAACAAGTATGCTGCCGAGTATAGCTATGTCTCCGCCGCCAGCACCCAGGCCATGAGCTTTGCGGAATATTTCACCATGGACGATTCTCAGCCCGTGGTGGACGAGAGTCTGACCGTCACCGTGGTGGATGGCTCCAACACCACCCAGGTGAAGGTGGCCCCCAACGGCAGCGTCCGTGACCAGGTGGCCTACCAGGCTCCTGCCGGCAAGGTCTTTGCCGGTTGGTTCGCCGACCAGGCTTACACCATTCCCGCTGATCTGGACCAGGTCACGGAGGACACCACCATCTATGCCAAGTACGTCAGCGACTCCTATCTGGACCTGGCTTACAGCCGCACCGGTCTGTTCCGTCTCCGTGGCGTCACCCTGATCTCTGCCGTGGATAACCCTGCCAACTACCAGAGCTCTGGCATCATCGTCAATGGTGATAAGCTCAACGTGTCCTACGCCAGCCGTTATCGGATCTTCAAGACTCCGGCTTCCCTGTTCGGTGCTGCCCGGAACGCCAAGCTTATGCTGGCTGATAAGAGCCTCGGCGGCACCGGCACTCTGGAGGTCACCCCCTATTGGGTCACCCTGGACGGCACCCAGGTGCTGGGCCAGACCCATACCCTGCATTACAACACCCGCACCATTTGGGAGTGAGGAAAGGAGAACAGCATGAATTTTATGGATCCTCAGCTCCAGCCGATTCTGGATAAGAACTCAATTGTAAACCCACCGTCTGGCGGTGGTGGCTTCAATCCGGCGCCCGAAAGCCTGGGCGACGGCCGCTATGCCGTGACTCTGCCCGACGGCAGCCAGGTCATCGTGGACCAGCACGGCAACATCATCGGCTGAGCAAAACCCCCAGCCGGCTGAAACCCCAAGCTGAGCAAAAACCCCAAGCGGGGGGATGGCATCCCATCCCCCCGCTTTCTTCCATCCCCCCGCCGGAAATCTCTCGTCACCTCCCGTAGGGGCGGACGCCTCTGTCCGCCCGCCCGCAAGGCACTCCTTGTAACCCT
>ENA-UOOD01000368-UOOD01000368.1-human-gut-metagenome-genome-assembly--contig:-CS67-NODE-368-length-56121-cov-13.354618_pt1 | contig 56121 bp, 42 predicted proteins | sample MGYA00242464_ERZ724011 | MGnify/ENA metagenome assembly ERZ724011 | reverse complement strand
TCTCAAGAGCCTCAAGCTCGGCTGCCTTCTTGTCCATCTTCTTGCCGATGACAGCGCCTGTTCCGGCACCTACGGCTGTTCCGATGGCCGCTCCGATGGCCGCGCCCTTGCCGTCACCGATGGCGGCTCCGATTCCGGCTCCGATGATGGCTCCGGCTCCGGAACCGAGAAGTGTACCTTGTCCAGTCTTGGACATTGTGCCGCAGCCAGAGAAGATCATGGCTCCGCACAGAAGTGTCAAAACAACTTTCTTCATAATGTTTGATTTTTTAATGTACGGCTTCCAAAAGAATGCCGTCTTTGTGTTGTCAAAAAATAAGGTGCCCCCCCAAAAAAAAAGCTGCTAAAATATAAAAAAATAGGAGCGAAGCGACCGAACGGGATTCGGGGAAACCTTTTCCCGTGCCCCACCGGGGCTGTCACGAAGTGACTAGGGGGTAGGATTATTATAAATAAGGGTGACTAAAAAGAGACTTTAGCCACCCTTGTTCTTATTCGCAAAAAAGTGAATTAATTATTTCGCGATAACACGTGCCATCTCGAGCACCTTGTTGGAATAACCCCACTCGTTGTCGTACCAAGCGCAAACCTTGACGAAGGTAGGATCGAGCTGGATACCAGCCTTCACGTCGAAGATTGAAGTGCGTGAGTCGTTGCGGAAATCGGTGGATACCAGTGGCTCGTCAGTGTAACCAAGAACACCCTTGAGCTCGCCCTCGGAAGCCTCCTTCATGGCGGCGCAGATCTCATCGTAGGTGGCTGGAGTGTTGAGCTCGCAGGTAAGGTCTACGAAAGAAACGTCTGATGTAGGAACACGGAGAGACATACCGGTAAGTTTGCCGTTGAGTTCAGGAAGAACCTTACCTACAGCCTTGGCTGCACCTGTTGAGGAAGGAATGATGTTCTCGAGGATTCCACGACCACCTCTCCAGTCCTTCTTTGAAGGTCCGTCAACGGTCTTCTGGGTAGCGGTGGCAGCGTGAACGGTTGTCATAAGGCCTCTCTTCACACCGAACTTGTCGTTGAGCACCTTGGTGATAGGAGCAAGGCAGTTGGTGGTGCAGGATGCGTTGGAGATGATGTCCTGTCCAGCGTAGGTCTTGTGGTTTACACCATAGACGAACATAGGGGTGCTGTCCTTTGAAGGAGCTGACATGATGACTTTCTTAGCGCCGGCCTGGATGTGCTTGCGGGCTGTCTCGTCAGTAAGGAAGAAGCCTGTTGACTCAACAACTACGTCTGCCTCAACCTCGTTCCACTTGAGGTTTGCAGGATCCATCTCAGCGGTGACACGGATCTTCTTGCCGTTTACTACAAGGTGTCCGTCCTCAACCTTTACGTCGCCCTTGAATGCTCCGTGAACTGAGTCGTACTTGAGCATGTAAGCAAGATACTCTGGATCGAGAAGGTCGTTGATACCTACAACCTCGATGTCGTTTGAGAAGTTCTCAACCGCTGCACGGAAAACCATACGGCCGATACGGCCAAATCCGTTAATACCAAGTTTTACCATTTTAATTAGATATTAAATAAGTTGTTAATACTTTTCTTTACTAAACTAACCGCAGCCTTTCACTGCAAAAGCGATGCAAAATTATTAAAAAATTGCGGAAATTAATATATTTGTGGGCTAAAATATTAATAGAATGTCTGATGAACTGAATATACTGCTGACAAACGACGATGGTTATCAGGCTGGTGGCATACATTCGCTGGCTGACATGATGCGTCAATTTGGCAGAATCACGGCAGTCGCGCCGAAATTCCACCAGTCCGGGATGTCAATGGCGGTCTCGATGGGTGGCAGGGCGATCGCCTACAAGGAACTCCCGACGGAGGATGGAGTGCGTTGGTCCTACCTCGATGCCACTCCGGCAAGCTGCGTGAAGTATGGCCTGGACGAGATCTTCTGGCCTCAGAAGCCGGATGTCGTGGTCTGCGGAATCAACCACGGCTCCAACGCTGCCACCGCGGCGAACTATTCCGGAACCCTCGGCGCGGCGGAGGAGGCCGCCCTGAACGGAATATTAGGCATCGGAGTCTCGCTTGACACTATGAGTCTGGACGCGGACTTCTCCGTTGTCAATGAATATTTCCCTGGCATATTCAGAAAACTTTGGGCGTGTCATAACCCGAAGTCAGGAATATATTATAATGTCAATTTTCCGAATATTCCGGCATCGGCTGTCAAAGGCATCCGTGTGGGACATCAGGGGCTGGGGCATTGGGAGAAGGAGTTCAAGCCTTGGGACGCTGAGCTTTTCGCCAAAAGAGGAGTCCGTCCGGAGGATCTGGGGCACACGTCATTCCCGAAGGCCGAGGAGGGGGAGACCCTTTACATGATGGTCGGGGAATTTAAGGACGATTCGCCGGTGGATGACATTCTGGCCGATCATCACATCCTCGCCGACGGGTACATCTCCATTGTCGCCCACAACATCAACAGTTCGGACCACGAGGAGATCGCCAGGTTGAACGGACTTGGGTTCAATGAAGATTTTTAAAGAATATGCGCTACTATATCATAGCCGGAGAGGCGTCCGGGGATCTGCACGGATCCAATCTTATGCGGGGGCTTTACGCTGAGGACCCCGAGGCTGACATCCGCTTCTGGGGCGGAGGGCTTATGGATGCCGTCTATAAGGAGCATCAGCAGGGAACCGGCCTCGTGAAGGACTACAAGGATGGGGCTGTCATCGGCTTCACCCAGATTCTGCTCCACGTCAGAGCCTTCGCCAAAAGGTTCACGGACTGCACCACGGACATCCTCCGCTGGAAGCCGGACGTGGTGATTCTCATTGACTATCCCGGATTCAACTTCCGTGTCGCCGAGTTCGCCCACAAGGCCGGATTCAAGGTCTTCTACTACATCGCCCCTAAGGTCTGGGCCTCAAGGGAGAGTCGTGTGAAGAAGCTCAAGGCGTTCGTGGACAAGCTGTTCATCGTGTTCCCGTTCGAGATCCCGTACTTCACTGAGAAAGGCGTTGACTTTATATATAAAGGTAATCCGCTGATCGATGCGATCGACAATTCTGAGGCCTTCAAGGAGACTCGTGAGGAGTTCCTGGCGAAGACGGGGCTGCCTGACAGGCCGATGATCGCCCTCCTGGCCGGATCCAGAAACGGCGAGATCAGCTCGATGATGCCGACCTTTATGGAATTTGCCGACAGGCTGCATTCCATCCCTGAATATTCAGAATACCGCTTCGTCGTGGCGGCTGCTCCGGCCCGCTCGGAGAGCGACTACACCAAGTACATAAGGGGGCGTGAATATGTCAGCGTGGTCTTCGGCCAGAGTTATGCCGTGATGCGTCACGCCAAGGCCGCGGTGGTCAATTCCGGCACGGCTTCGCTGGAATGCGCGCTGATCGGGACTCCGCAGGTGGTCGCCTATAAGGGTTCGGATCTTAACTTCCAGATAGCCAAGTCGATAATAAAGATCCAATATATCAGTCTCGGCAATCTGATTCTTGACCGGATTTGTTTCCGGGAGCTTCTCCAGTACTATTTCACGCCGGAGAACGTGCTGAACGAGGTCCGGAGGATGATCGAGGATGAGGAGTATCGTTCCACGATGCTGTCCGGCTATCAGGAGATCCGTGACGCTCTCGGTGGAGAGGGCGCTTCGGCTGCTGTGGCAAGAGCGATGATTGAAGAATTAAGAAAGTGACCAAAGAACAGGATATTAACACATTGAATATGAAAAGAATAGCATTGATCGCATTGATGATTGTGGCCGGAACCATGGCTGCGTATTCGCAGACAGAGCAACAGCTGCCGACGGAAATTTACGTTGAAGGCGCGAAGAACCATGTCCAGGGAATCGCCTACGACAGCTCCGCCGGCAACATGTACTTCTCTTTCACGACCAGCTTCATCAAGACGGACATGGAAGGAAAGGTTGTGGGTTCAATAGACAGGATCCAGGGACATCTTGGAGCGATGACGTTCAATCCTTTGGACAGAAAGGTTTACGCCTCTCTCGAATGCAAGGACGATGTCATCGGAGCCGGACTTTCCTCTTTCGCCAAAGGCAGGTCGATGTTCTACATCGCGATCATTGACGTTGACAAGGTCACGGAGGTCGGCATGGATTCCGAAAACAATGACGCTTTCCGGATTGTCTGTGTCAAGGACGCCACCAGGGATTACCACATGACCGGCTTCGCTGACAAGGGCTACGAGCATTACTATGGCTGTTCCGGAATCGACGGCGTGACGATCGCCCCTAAGCTCGGCAAGAAAGGTGGAAAGAATTACCTCTATGTGGCTTACGGCATCTACGGCGACAAGGCCCGCAACGACAACAACCATCAGGTGTTGCTTCGCTACGACATCAGGAAGCTTAATGAATATGCCGGCAAAGTCAAGTTCGGAGACTTCTACGGTGAAGGACCGGCAAAACCATTGAGCAAGTATTTCGCCTACACGGGCAACACGAACTGGGGCGTGCAGAATCTGGCCTACGATGCGGAGACGGGGAAGATGTTCATGGCTGTGTACAAGGGCCGTAAGGAGATATTCCCGAATTATGACATGTTTGTGTTCGATGTCGCTGAGAAGCCGGTCAAAAGGCAATTGGCCGGGGTTCTTTACGACAGGACAAAGCATCCGGTGATCGGATCGTCGGAGAATCAGGTTCCAGGCTTTTACTTCAAGTACGGGGCGACAGGAATATGTCCGGTCGGGAACGGGTTGTTCTATTTCGCCGAGCCTGGCAAGAACGCTGCCGGAAAGCAGTACTCCAGAACCCATCTTTACCGCTGGACCGGCGACTCCGCCAAGCCTTTTGACAGGTTATAAGGTTATTTTCTCATAACACTGAGGTCAACGAGTCCCGGGACTCCTTTCACGACAGCCTTGTCTGTGAACTGCCACCAAGTCCAGCCCTCGAAAGCGGGCTGGTCTTTTTCGTAGTGCGCTATCCAGACCGGATAGTTCTCCGTGATATCCTTGCTTAGATAGTCCTTCGCGAATGACGCCCCGGCATAGACTATCGGCTTCTTGCCGTAATGTTCCTCGATGATTCTGAGCCACTTGAGCGCCTCTTCGTTCAGCTTCTTTCTCGAACCGCCCCGATGTATGGTCTCGATGTCCAGAACCGGAGGCAAGTCCTTGAATCTCAGGTCGCCAACCGTCTTGATGAATAGCCTTGCCTGAGCCTCGCCGTCCTTTGAACTCCTAAAGAAGTGGTACGCGCCTCTTCTAAGGCCAGACCTGCCGGCGTCCTGCCAGTTCCTTTTGAAATCCTTGTCCACCATCGACACCCCTTCCGTAGCCTTTATGAACACGAAACTGACAGGCCTGATGTCTTTAGCCAGATGGTGATCACGGATTGTTTTTCCACGTTTGTCCGTCAGCACGTAAAGGGAATCCCAAACGATGTCGCCGGCGTTGTGGTGGGAGATGTCGATTCCGTAGCGCCAGTCTCCTGGCGGAACCTTGGCCCCTGTCTCGTGTCCGCCTCCGCCACCCTGGCTGATGAACATAACCGCCAGAGCCAGAATGACTGACGCGGCGATGCCGACAGCCGTCCAGACTCCTATATTCACTTTCCTGGGCTTCCTCTTTTTCCTCCGGGGGCGTTTTGCCGGTGATGTCCTGGCTTTCTGTGCGCCGGCCTTTTTCCTGGCGGCTGAACCCTGAATATTCTTGTTTTTCGCCTCTGGCATATTCATAAAATCCTTGAAACCGCGGCGACCGTGGCCACCGCCTCACAAAATTAATGAATATTTCTGACTATCTTTGTACGCAGTATATTTAAAGGACTATGAACTGGTTCATCGAGATATTCACGGAACCGTCTTATATTCAGGCGATTCTCGTCCTGTCGCTGATTTGCGTCGCCGGCCTTCTTTGCAACAAGATCAAGATAAAGGGGGTGAGCCTTGGCGTGACGTTCGTTTTTTTCGCCGGGATTGTTGTCGGGCACTTCGGGCTCAGCGTTGATCCCCGTATGCTGGCGTTGGCGCAGAACTTCGGCCTTGTGCTCTTTGTGTTCACCCTTGGCCTGCAGGTCGGCCCGAGTTTCTTCCCTTCGCTGAAGAAAGGAGGCATCAAACTGAATATCCTGGCGTTCGCGGTGCTTCTGGTAGGTACTTTGATGACGTTGGGAATAAGTAAGTTATGCGGAATATCGCTGCCGGTGGCGACCGGACTTCTCACCGGTGCGGCGACCAACACTCCGATGCTTGGAGCCGCGCAACAGACCCTGCTCCAGACAGATCCGGGAGCGGTGGATGTCTCCAATCAGATGGCCACGGCCTGCGCTGTGGGTTATCCTTTCGGCGTGATCGGCGTGATTCTTTGCGTGGTGGTCCTTTCGGTCATATTCCGTAAGAACCGCGGCCCAAAGGACACGCACAACAACCAGACATTCATCAACGAGTTCAGTGTGAGCAATCCGGCTGTATTCGGCAAGACGATCCGGGACATCATGAAGGACGCGCACATCAGAATTGTAGTGTCAAGGGTTTGGAAATATGGCGGCGAAGGCCGCGGTCAGGTGATAATCCCGGACGGGGACACCGTGCTTGAGGAAGGAGAGCACGTGCTTGTGCTGACCCGTGAGAAGGACGCCGGGTCGGCCGAGCAGCTCTTCGGAGAGAAGGTCGTTAAGGATTGGAACAAGAAGGACATCGACTGGAACCATCTGGACGGAATGCTTGTTTCCCGTCATATTTTCGTGACCAAGACGAGCGTCAACGGGGCGAAACTTGGGGATCTGCATCTGCGTAACGTTTACAGAATCAACATCACAAGGGTTAACCGCGCGGGCATCGACCTGCTGCCGTCCCGTGACCTCAGACTTCAGATCGGAGACAAACTGACGATCGTAGGAGAGCAGAAAGCGATTGACCGTGTGGCGGAGGTGCTTGGTAATCAGGAGAAAGAGCTCCGTAATCCGAATCTGCTGTTCATTTTCATCGGACTTATGCTCGGATTGATTCTGGGCAGCCTTCCGATTTCCATTCCGGGAATGAGTGTCCCGATCCGTCTCGGGATCGCCGGCGGCCCGATCCTGATCGGCATCCTGATGGGGGCGTTCGGCCCGAGGATCCACTTGACCACCTACACGACACACAGCGCTAATCTGATGCTCAGGCAGTTCGGTCTGACGATCTATCTGGCTGGATTGGGACTCAGCGCAGGACCTGACTTTTTCGAGACTGTCTTGAGACCGGAAGGCTTGCTGTGGATCGGGATCAGTGTGTTCTTGGCCATTGTGCCGGTGCTGCTTGTCGGCTTTGTCGCCGCGAAATTCTGCAAGACGGACTATTCGGAGAATGTCGGGATGCTGTGCGCCTCTATGGCCAATCCTATCGCTCTCAACTATGCGCTTACGACTGTCGATGACGACGAGCCGTCCGTTGCCTATGCCACTGTCTATCCGATGGAGATGTTTCTGCGTGTCATTTCCGGGCAGGTGATGATGCTGCTTTAGAACGAATGAACCTGTAAATGTCCGGCAGGATGAGTACCGGCGAGGTGCAGAGGAGAATCCAGCCCCAGTCGGAGAGCGGAAGCGGGGAGACCTCGAAGAAGGCTCCGAAGCAGTTGACGATCAGGAACTGGCCGGCCAGGATGATTCCAGCGACCCAAAGACATCCGTAGCAGGCGGAAGCCTTGAACCTCTTGCGGTTGAAGAAGGAATCAAGAATGTCCTGAAGTACGCTTCCGTCAGTCTTGAAGTATCTGGCGTTGAACAGATTCCAGAACTGGATCAGCACGAATGTCGTGAAGAACACTCCCAGCTCGTAGCCTGAAAGATGTGCCTTTGTGTGGGCCGAGAACGCTCCGCTGAAGAACTCTCCGACAACATTCCAGTGAAGCAGGTCGGCAACCGAGCTGATGTCCATATGCCAGAGAAGCTGCCAGAGAAGAGCCAGATAGACAAAGAAGAATATTCCCGAAAAGGCTATCCGCTTCCCCATCCGCCGGTCGATGATGTGGCTCTTCTGGTCGCGTGGCTTGTCTTCCATAACCCGGCGGTCAGGCGGCAGGGATGACAGGGCCATCGCCGCGAATGTGTCCATTATCAGGTTCACCCACAGCATCTGAGTGACGGTCAGCGGTGAGTCCAGACCGATGAACGCGCCAAGGAGCACAATCAGGCAGGCGCAGACGTTGATCGTCATCTGGAACAGGATGAAACGCTTGATGTTCAAGTACAAGGATCGTCCCCACAGGATGCCTTTGCCTATGCTGGAGAACGAGTTGTCGATGATCGTCACATCGCTGGCCTCCTTGGCTCTCGCCGTGCCGTCACCCATTGAGAGCCCGACCTGTGCCTTTTTCAGAGCCGGAGCGTCGTTCGTTCCGTCGCCGGTTACCGCCACGACCTCGCCCATCTCCTGAAGCAGTGTGACAAGGCGGACCTTGTCCTCGGGACGCGCCCGGGATAGAATCCGCAGAGTCGGGATGACTTCCTTTTTGAGATATTCATCACTCTTGGCTGCGAACTCGGGGCCGGTGATGGTCAGAGGATTGGTCTCGTTGGCGCCGATGATCCCGGCCTGACGGGCTATCTCGCTGGCGGTAAGGGCGTTGTCCCCGGTCACCATGATCACCCTGACCCCGGCGTGACCTGAACAGGTGTCGATCGCCTGACGCACATCGTCTCTGATCGGATCTGCGATGCCGACAATGCCTATGAATATTAGTCTGGAGTCGTCCGCTGACATATTCCTGAAAGCGAATCCTAAGGTTCGCATTCCTTTTGACTGCCAGTTTGCCAGAGTGGCGAGCACGCTTTCCTTGGACGGGCCGCCGTCAATGACATCGGAAGTCTCCAGCAGAAGCTCCGGCGCGCCTTTCACAAAAAGATATTCATTGCCGGAAACCGGGTCAAGCGCTTCGGTGCTCATCCTCTTCCTTTCCGTGGAGAACGCCTCCTGGTTCAGGATTTTGTAGGCGTTCCGGCGCTCGGAATAGTCTATTCCCTTACCGCGAAGCCAGATCAGCAGCGCTCCTTCCGTCGGGTTGCCGATAGCGCGAGGCTCACCGCCCTCCGAAACGTTCAGCGCCGCTGTGGAGTTCACTGCGATGCTGTCGGCGACAAGACTTTCATCGACTCCCCAGAACTCGGATTCCACCACGCTCATCCTGTTCTCTGTCAGCGTTCCGGTCTTGTCCGTGCAGATGACGGTTGTCGCCCCGAGGGTCTCGCAGGCGTGAAGTTTCCGCACCAGATTCTTCTCTTTCAGCATCTTGCGCATGCTCAGCGCAAGGCTGATCGTCACGCTCATCGGCAGCCCTTCCGGCACCGCCACGACAATCAGCGTCACGGCGATCATCAGCGAGTTGAGCGCGGTGCGGAAAACCTCGATGAATGAATATGTCCCCACATCATTCGTGAGGAAGAATATGCTCATCCGTCCGATCACGATAAGTGCAGCGATGATGTAGCTGGCGTATGTTATCCACTTGGCGAGCTGGTTCAACTGGGCGTTCAGAGGAGTTTCCACCTCAGGCTCTTCCTGTAATATTCTCGCACCTTTCCCTTCCTCGGTTTCCGTGCCGACAGCTGTGACTCTATAGGTCGCGCTGCCCTCGATCACGGTTGTGCCCCGAAGCAGAAAGTTCTCTGGATAGGTGCTTTCTTCCTTTGTGCCATCGGATTCGGTCCTCTTTTTCGTGAACGGCTCGCCCGTGAAGTTCGACTCGTCTATGATCAGATTCCGGTCGCTGATCAGATTGCCGTCCGCCGGGACCTCGTCCCCGTTCTCCAGCACCACCACATCTCCGACACAGACATCACTTTTCGGAATCTCATAGGTCTGCGGACGTATGTCGTTCCTGTTTTTCAGTCGCAGCACCTTGACCGGTCTTTCGTCCTTGGCTTTGTTCAGAATCTTGAACTCTTTCTCCGCCTTGACCTCGAATATGAACCCGATCCCTGTCGCCAGAAGTATCGCCACCAGCACCCCCAGTGGCTCGATCAGGCACGAGGCATCCCTACCTGAATATGCCATCTCATATCCGGACACTCCAAGCGACAGTCCCAGCGCCACAAGCAATATGATGATGATTGGATCCTTGAACTTCTCCAGATAGGCCTTCCAAAGTGGTTCCTTTTCTGCCTCCGGAATGACGTTCCGTCCTTTTTTCTCGATAACTTCCACTGAGTCTCCGCACAGATAACTTATTGTCTTTGTGCTATTTTGCGTCTCACAGTTCTGGAAATATCCCGTAACCTTACCGTTGTTTTCCTTAGCCATAATCCTATAACTCTTACTTGGAGTCCGCTAAGATAACGCTCATTCCAGACTCTTCCGCCAGGAATCCAACCGTTTGGAAAATAAACACACTACTTGACAACAATGTCGCTGTATTGTCTCCTGAAATCAATATCCCGTGATTGGTTTAAAATGTGGCTGAACTGTAACTCCTTGATGACCATATTGTTGTGTAATCCTGCCCTCTCGTATAGGCTAGCAGTAATCTGTAATAGATTGAAATTCAGTATGATGCGTCCAACGGCTACTTAAGAGAGTGCCAGAAAGTAGTCTCGGTAAGAGGCTTGTTGCTTGTGGAACCTAAGGTTGAGGTGAAAAGCGATGGACTGGCCGACACTGAGTAGGTTTGGGAAGCGGTGTCGAAACGGACCGTAAAGTGCTCCGGATTAGCGAGTTTCCTGGCGGAAGCGAAACCGGAGTTGATGTAGGTCTTCAGCGAACTGCGGTGCTGGAGGATGCTCTGGATATATTCAAGGAAATTCTTCTTCTGGCAGTCCTTGGTCGAAAGCGTGCGGTAGATTGTGATCGTGTCGAGGATGATCCGGGCATATTCATCAGCCTTGCCGGCGAGATATTCATTGAAACGCGGAAAGTCGAAATCGCCGGATGAGGTGAGATATTCATTGATGTCCAGTGCTTTGAGAAATGAGACGGCTTTGTTGAAGTCGGTTTGGGAGACTCCTTTGTGGCCGCGGCTCAGAAGAAGCACGTAGAGGGTTTTCGCCTGAGGGGCGGATTTGAACCTGATGATCTCGCCCGAGCCGAGGATGAAGTCGCCTTTTGAGTTGATGCTGATGGGGTTGGTGATTTTCGCCTCTGAACTGAGATAGTCGTACAGGAACTTGTAGTAGCCTTTGTAGGAGAGGAGGTCGCGGCGCTCGTCGAAGCGGGAGACGAAAGCCAGGATTCGTTTTTTGACCTCGGATGAGATGTCTATGCAGAGGAAATCCACCGTGCGGCGCATCGTGTCGCTGTCGTCAAGAATATGGCTGTCCCTGATTTTGACGAGCAGGAACGCTTGGTACGGAATCCGCTCAGGATCAATGTTGAACCTTGAAAGGATGAGGTGGTAGAAAGTTCTGGTGTCGAGGGTCGCCAGTGATTCCTTCAGATTGTTCAGTTTGATTTTGTCTCCGGCCGGCACGAGGTATTCCATCGAACGCTGGAGAAGCCCGAATTTGTCATCGTCCTCAAGATGTTGCCCGAACTCTCGAATAATGTCCGGAAGGTAGAAAAACTCGATTCCGATGTCGCCGAATGCCTTTGAAATGAGTAAGTTGTCGTATTTGTCATCGAGAACCAGATGCGCCGCTTCCGAAGTTTGGCCTTCAAGAAAGACGATTTGCTTTTCAGGCGCTTCGGATTCGGCTGCGTCCGCGGACAGAATCCTGCACCAGTCTCTGGATCCGCTGTCGCAAGACATTGAGATTGAGGACAACAGAAGATTCTCCTCGAAGTCGATGTCGTTGTCCGAGCACATTATCTCGTTGAAAAGGTTGATGATGCGCCTTGTCGGCTCTTCCTCAAGATTCTTGAGACAATCCACTGCACTCTCCAAAGACAGGTAGTGTGTAAGATCCAGCTCCTCCTGATCAAGCCCAAGCCCGGACTGCAATTTGTCCAGCACCGCGACCTCTTTCGAGTGGATCCGGTCGTCCGCTTTCACCAACTCAACCGCAAGTTTCATTACCGCCCGCCGCTGAGTCGCGCTGAGGTCTATGGAATCAAGGTTCTGCATCTGTCTTTTACGTGTTTCCTCGTTTCAAACTTAACGTTTTTCTTACGGAAATCCAAATGTCGGTTTCCGCTCTTTATTTTTCTTGCGCCTTGAGCATCCCGAGGGTGCGCCCGTCCCTTTTGCCGTCAAAGAAGGTGTCAAGAATCTCTCCAAAGACCTTGCATCCATCGTCATCGCCAGCGGCGGATTCAAACAGCGTCATCGAGGAGCGCAGCTTCTGTGCGTCAATCCCTCCCATAATGCTATGAATATCCTCTTCCTTGTGCTCCATCAGCGCCTTTGAAATCTCCAGCAGCCGTCCCCTCAGCACCGCATCTCCAAGATATTCCTTAGCCTCCTCCAACGATGCGATCCCATAATATTCAGAGTTGTAACTTCTTCCCAACCCCTTGAGTTGCGGGAATATATACCAGATCCAGTGAGATCTCTTCCGTCCCTGCCGGATCTCCTCCAGCGCCGTCTCATACTCCCCGAAGCGCTCCTGCGCCTCCTTGAATCTTGCGATGCTCATATTCTGTCAAAAATTATAGTGATTGTGAATATGCCCTTATGTGCCTTGTTAATATATTGATTTATAGAATGTCAGCCAGTTCGTCCTGTAGTCGCTGCTCTGAGCGGGTGGCAGGTGCAATGTGTGGAGCGAGCCGTCATTGGTCCGATAGTAGGAATAATTCCATCCGGCCCCCATATCAAGATACAGCGCATACTTGACGCCCAACTTTGAAAGCGCCTTGACATACTCATCATAGCGGACAACTTTCTTTGAGTCAATGATGCAAAGTCTCCCATCCAGCTCGCAAAGGGTCCTATATTCAAAAGAAGATCCCGCTTTTCGGAAGGATGGTTGCACTTCATTATTGAATATCACCATATTCTGTCCGAATCCCGTCCCTCCTTTTTCCGCCGCTCGCTTCAGCTCCGTTTTATGGTCGTTGAGAAAGAATCCCCATTTTCCATCGACGAAGGTGAAGCATCCCGTGTTCACCTTGCATTTGTACCCTTTGGAATATTCCCCACCGCTGACGTGGTCTCCCGCGATGTTCCCGTGTGAGAATTCCTTAAGCAACTGCCCCGTGAACGCCGCCTCGCAGCAGAATATGACCGTAGAGTCCTCCTCCGCCGGCATCTTCCCGCACACCAGATCGATCCTGTCGAAATCCGGACAGTAGATGTTCAACCCCAGCGTGTCGTCGGACACAATCTCCATTCTTGGGGTCTCCGTTATAGTTTTGGTTTCCATCTCAGTCTCTTGTCTCGCTTGAGTCTCTTGTGCCTTTTGTGTCTCTTGTGTCTCTTTCGTCCGTTGCCCGCAGCCCATAACCGCAAACAACGCGATTGTGAATACTATCTTTTTCCCTTCCGACAAATTTATGAATATCTCTTCGTAAAACCAATATACCTTGCGGAATGCCTTTATAAATAGTAAGTGAATCCGATACCGATGATTGGAGCTGTAGTTTGACCTAATATGTTTGGTTGAGGTTTGCAGAATAGCCTCAGGCTTGAGTGCCTCCAGTTGATACCTGAATTTATAAAATATGTTCCAAGCTCTTCGGTATATCCATCATGATATAGTTCCAAAGCAAGTTCATATCCACCTCCAAAGTACCAAGATGCGGAATTTCCTCTGACAACGTTTATATTTAGCGACAATGGTAGGAATAATTTGTCGTAAGACAAATCCTTATCGCTTATGCTGACGAATGAACGCTGGTATCGTGGACTGATAACAACATTAAGCAAGCTGGAATATTTTCCTATTCTGAAAGAGACGCCAACTCCACTGCCAATTGTCTTAATGTTATCGTTATTGATTTCTCCCAAAATTCCGACACCAAAACGCAATACCTTGTCAGTCTTTTTATTTGGCAGACTGTAATTCTGTCTTGTGCTTACTCCGTTTTGACTTATATATACTTTGATAGATTTCCCTCCCGCACTTATCAAGAACCAGTCTGTTCTGTATTCTCCGTGATTTTCATCATAATCAAGGCAAAACGAATTTGTGCGTTTACTTCTGACTCTGCACCAGGAAGGAAGAGAACTTATAGTATAATCCCTTGCGTTGGTTTTTACATCAATAATGTACGAACCACTTTGTGCTCCAAGAGATTGTGGCAATTTGGAAACTTTCAGGTAAGTCTCTGATGTTGCATTTGAGTTAGCAGAATAACTTGAATTAATCTTACCTTTTTGAGTGATATTGATCTTAACATCTTTTCCGCCGACGGTAACCTTAAAGTAGTCCGATCTATCCTTGGATTGCATATTTGGATAACATCCGATGGAGAACCAAGTCGGATACTTTGCTTTGACATAGCACCAAGAGGGTAAAAGTATGACAGAATAGTCGGAAGCATTAGTATTTACATCAATTACGGTTGTACTGCTTTCGGCTGTTGTCGTGATGTCTGTTTTAGAGACAGACAATCTAATACTGTTAGATTGCTGACTTGATGTGTTTGAGGCTGGGTTTCCAGATTGTTTGACAGTAATCTTTATCTGCTCAGCGTCATCTTTTGTGTTGACGTAAAAGTAATCACTTCTTAGTGAACCAGAATGATTGCTGTTACATTTGATTGTCAAAGAATTACCACTTCTGGCCACCGTAAACATAGAAGAGGTGACAGAGCTTAGATACCAATCCGTGTTGCTGATCACTGTGATTGTTTCCGTTCCTCCATTTTTTGATATGTTGACAACCTCTCTGGAAACCGTCAGCGCTGCTACAAAAGCACCATTGTTGTTGCATTTCTCGATTTGAGACCTTGCATAACTGTCTTTGGGATTGCTGTCCAAGACATTTTGGTATTCAGTCTTCGCTTTGGAATAGCGTTTTTGTGAATATTCCGTATCAGCAAGCCGAAGGTGTTCTTGGCAATATTTTGCTCTGGTCCGTTTAATATCAGCAATTTGTCTGTCCTTACCAGATGATGCTTTGAACGCTTCGTTGTATTTTGATACAGCCTGGGCATATTCACCATTATCAAAATGATTGTCTCCTTCTTGAAGCAGATTATTTTGAGCGAAAGCTGAGATTGCTACAAGAAAGGCGATTATTATGGAGACGACTTTTTTCAGAAACATACTATTTCAATTTGTTCGCTATGGCTTGGAGACTGGCATCCGGTGTTTTGATTTTTGTCTTCAGTACTTCCAAGAGTTGCTCTGTAATGTATGGATAATCATTGAGGTTGAAATCATAACTAAAGATGTAGTCAGAGATGATAGACAGGACTTTATAGGTTTTTCGTTTGACAATCTCCTCCGGCATTCCATCGACGCTTTCCGCTTTATCAATCCTGACAAGATTATCAATCATTTTCTTAAAATCCTCATAATAGTAGCTATAATTCTCCAGCAAGGTTTTTAGATTGGATACATATTTTGAATCAACACTTATGCTATTGAGTTTGTTCAATGCCTTGGTGACGCTGTCTTCAGAATATGGAGCGCTTAAGCAACCTTTAGCTTCAAAATATAGCCTTGCGGAAGTAACCACTTCGCTTACGGATGTATTTGTGCCAAGAATTTCAGAATCTTGGACCACAGAGGCAAGAGTCTTCTCTTTTAGAATGTCATCGAAGCTTTTATTTTCATATGTTGTGATAATAGAAGACAGGGATTCTTCTTTACCCCTAAGTCTTTCTGTGATAATAATATCTTGAATACTTGCTCTTATCGCTTTGATGGTGGTTGAGGCTTTTGACCTATAATCGTTAAGGTCTTGTTCTTGTTTCTTTGTAACTTTTTTCAGACTATCGATTTCGACAGCTTGCCTTTTGATTTCGTCAAGAGTGTGCTTTTCTTGAGAAAAAGCACTGAGTCCTATAATAAATGTTAAGAAAGCGATCAGGAGTCGTTTCATAATAGTTGTGTTATTGAATTGTTAGTTGTTGCTCTTATTTGAAAAATAGGTGTATGCCGCTGTGGCATCTGAGTTGAGTTTATTAATCAGCCGATCTATGTCAGAATCTACTGATACGTTATAGTGTGCGGATCTTACCGCGATAACCTCGGTCTTTAGAGGGTCGTATAGATTATTCCTATAATCAATCTGGGTGTTATAGTGCTCGTACATTCCGCTCCAGTAATCGATCTTTCTAGAAAGATACTTAATATGCGCATTGCATACTGTTTGTGGTACATTCTTCAAGGCACTGATCAAACGTGTGCAGTTCTTGACGTAGCCATTGCCATTCAGATATGTTTTGGATTGTGAGATCAGATCCTGCGCTATGTTGACAGGGAATCTTGCGCTCAGTTCTGTGTTGTAATAATGAAATCCTTGGCATTTGTTAAGGAATGACATAATCTCATTATACTTTATGATGATATGCATTATCTCATTTAATGTTTTGTCTGCTTCCCCATTTGGCTCCAGATAGCTGTTGGTTTTGCCTTCAGACTTCAGCGCTTTGCATTCATTGTTGATGAACGAGATGTCACTTTCTGCCCACGTTGTCCCTTTGAACACGTGAAAGGCCTGTGCGATGAACTTCTCAACATAGACAGAGTACAGTTGTTTTAAATAATAACTTCTGTTCTGATCATTCCCTATGGAGTCGGCGGCATTCTCTCCGAGCCTTTTTGCATTGGAGTAGTCGTCAATCAGATATTTGACTTCATTGTAACTTTCTTTGCAAAATGCGTCATCTGATTTGTTCGTTATCGCTTGGATCTGTGAACTGATCTTCTCGGTGAATTGATTCTCGGGAAGTTGTGGCTTTTGTGGATCAGGATTAGTAACGCCTGACAAATAGAATATTAAGCCAATGATAGTCGCTATCGCTATTATGGCTATTGTTATTTTAATTGCTTTCATTTGCTTTTTCCCTTAATGCTGATAAAGATTTCACATCACTGCCCATTATATCTTTTATATATTTCGGCTTTTCACAATTGTTTTGTTCCTCCAGTAATTTCTTTAGGGTACTATTTCGTTTTAAACGGGTATTTTTTTCGATTTCATTTTTGTATGAATAATATGTCTTTGGTTTTTTTCCATCGAGATCCCATAATTTAAGGGCCAAGGCAATATTTTCTTTGATATCACCAGTGGCATTTTTCAGATAATCTTCAAGTTTTTTCTTTTTCCAGTCTCCATTTTCGAGATAAGTAATAATTTCTTGTTCCTTTTCAGTTCGTCTGTTCTCCTCAGATTTATTAGGATTTGTTGTAGGAGGATTGACAGTAGGTGTACATATGTCTTCAGTAACATTCGTATCCCTGTTTTCCGGTTGTTTCTTGTTTAAAGAATCAATCTGTCCCTCGACTTTTTTTCGAATATCGCATAGTGGCAAATTATTGATGCCAGGAACGTTTATTTGTTCAAGCATATTCTTGCCTGCTGCGTTTACAATAGATTTAAGAGCTTGCAGAGAACTATTACCGCTAAATAGGCTATCATTACAATTCGCAAACTCAATCCAATTGTTCTTGTCAATGCTCTCTCTCAAGGTTTTGATATTCTTGGCAATATCCTTGTTTTTAATGTACTCCTCAAGATCATTGTCGTTTCCATTATTTTTCTTCCAGAAGAAAGGGGACCAGCTCTTGCTCTTCGGTCTTGATTCTTCCAATGACTTTTTACAAGTATCAATCTGAACCATAATAAGAGAGTCACCTTGAAGGTATTTTTCGACTCTCTCTCTCGGCCATAGGTTATTCTTTGTCGGCGTTTTACTTGTAAAGCAATGTAGAATAATACACGCTAATATACCGAAGACTAAGACACAGCATATTGATGCGATAATCTTCAAGTGACTTTTAAGCCAGAATGCTATTCCTGGTTGTTTACCACCAATTGTGTCTTCTTTTCTGGACAATTCAAGGGTTACGTTGTCATCATACTCTCGCGGATTGAATTTAAAGTCCTCCTGCTTGTAGCCTTTGCACTTTACACTTATCCGGGCTTCCTGATCTATTTCATCGTCGATAAAAACAATAGTCTTGTCTTTGGAGAATCCACCTCTGCGTTTAGTCCAGACCTCGAAATCAGAGATGGGCTCAGAAGTGTCGGCGTCTATTACAGAAACTTTGATACTCTTCTTTTCGTGGACCGTAATCGAAAGACAATCAGAAAGATTGCCAGGAATGATTCTCGTTGTTCCTGACATATTTCCGGAATTCACGGAAATGATCCACGGACGTCTGATATCTTCTCTTACAAATGTAATGATTCCGTTTTCGTTAAATTTGCGCTCCTTGTCAGAATTACAGCAGACAATGGCAGGCTTGGAAATTGACTGCCCATTAGGATCATTAACTATGATCTTAATGCTTTTCTTAACAGGCGTTAATTCCACGCCAGTTATGTGGACAGTTCCGTTATCAATATGGATGCCTTCAGAATCTGAAAGTTCAACCAAAGTCCCCGTTAGTATCTTTTGCTCATAACAATCTTTAGTCCAAGATATTCGTATGACATCTTTGCGGCGAAACTTGTTTTTGTTGAATAGCTGTTTCCAGTAGACACCATTATTGACCTCGACTTTGATCCGGTTTCCGTTTTGCGTAATGCCGTTCTCGAACTCTATTCTGTATTTTGGATTGTCAAGATCAATTCTCCCTGTAAGGTTGGCCTGCGGGTTGATTTTTACGATGGATAGAGGATTATCCTTTTGTCCTTCATATTTTTTATCCACAAAGTAAACCTGTTGGTAAGGATAGTATTCTGATTGATAGTGGTCGTCCAAGTAACGTGATAATTCCTCATCTGTCCTATAGAATAGGAAGGCTGGCGTTTCCGAACCAGGAGCGACTGATTCGACATCTTCATCTGATAACCGTTTCAGGTTAGAGTCAAATCCATTGGCTATATCCGCGAATTGATTCCAATCCTCATTTTTCTTGTTGTCAAAATAAAAATTGGGACTATAATTCTGAATGTAGGTTCCGGCAAGAGTGTCAAGAAGAGACTTGACATCTTTGCCGGACAGCATCTTATCTTTCGGAATGAATATTGAGAACGCTATGTAGCCTACCGCACCTCTTTGAACATCATAACCTATGACATATTTTGAAAATATGCGTCCGGTAGAAGAGAATGCAAGAGAGTAGAATTCTTTACCATAATAACAGGATTGGGTCTGTGCGTCAATCCTTTGGATGTCAGATCCAAAATTGAAAAACTCTTGTGGAGTCGGTTTGGGGTACAGTACGTTATACCCATCCTTGCGCGCTTGGATGAAAATCTTCATATACCTTCACATTACTTGTTGAAAACGTCCAGAATGCTTTTTCTTGAACATTTTATCCTTTCTATAAGAATATCAACGATATGCGATGCTTCTCTTCCATCGAAATTACAGATTTGTTTGAAATACACTTTCCCAAGAGAGAATGGAAGAACTTTAAGTATACCTCCGTTGATGCTATATCTCTCGCAGTTTTCTTTCAACGAATTGATGAATGAACTGTAATTCTTTTGGCGTAAATAGTTTATGGCATATTTTATTTTCTCGTCATCTTCGATAATTGCATTGCCATCTTTGTCAATAAATAAATCACTTTTGGTTACTACTACATAAATAGCATCAGTCGTCTTATCAAATACTTTGTTATTCATAAAGTATGTAGCGGCAGCGTTTAGGTAGTCACTTTGAGTCAGTCCCTGAGCATCCGGCTTGTTTTCCCTGTCATAATCTACAAAGAAGAAATGCAGTTTCCTATTGTCGCTTTTTAGAAACGAACTCAATGAGTTAAAAGTATCTGCGTGTGATTGAGTCGGGAATGGAATTCCTGCGTTTTTATTGAAGAAACACTTGAATATTTCCCCGCTTAACTCAATTAAGGATACTGAACGACTGTTCTTTTCTTTAGGCTTCTTTAACGAGAATGGCAGGTATTGATTGTTTTCCACAGGAGTGGGAGGTGGAAGAAAATCGTTAGCCTCTTTGTCATCGCTGAATATGTTCTTTAATTGGAGTGCATATTGATACCCAGGACCAGTCGCAATTCGTAAGTATCCTTGTTCTTCAGCAACTCTTAGAACGGCCCCTAAGGCGCAGGTCTTTCCTGAACCGGTTCCACCCCAGAAATAAACTTCGGTATAGCCTTCGGGAATGGAATCAGGCGTTTTCCCAAGTACAAGGTTTGGCGCTACAATTTGATCAAGATTATCGAGTGCACTTTTGGGGATGCCACAATCAGATTCAAGTTCGCCTTTTGTAAGTGTACCGTTTGCTATATAGGCCTCAATTTCGGCAGGGGAATATGAATTAGGATTCCGTTTGATCTTGTCTATTATTCCAGCCTTTTGTGCATAGTTGGCCTCCTTCTCATTTCTTAACCTGTCTATCTCTTGCCTGGCTTCAGCAACGTGCCGTCCATTTGGGAATTTAGTGATGTAGTCTCGAAGAGAGGATTCGTTGCCATATCTCGCTATCTCCCAAGCTTTGTCGTCAGCATCATCCTTCGCTTTAATAAGGGAATTTATCTTATTCCGCTTCGTCGCGTCCAGATTCCCTGTATTCCGCAGCTCTTCAAGTGTAACATTTCCTTGAACGATTTCTCCTGCGAGCTGTTCGGCACTAAGGTCGTCTATATGACTGAGTATGTAGTTTTTTCCCATTTTGGTTTGTTATTGTTAAATTAAAGTTCATCAATTGCTTTTTTATGGTTTGAGAAGATCATCTTCCATCCCGGGAAGCGTGGGTGGCGCTTTGTGATCATCCAAGAGAACATCATCATACCCCAGAGGATTATTGATAGGATGATTGAAAATGCACCTGGCGCTTTCTCTTGGGTTAAGATGTCTTTAACTTCGGAAAAAGACAAGTCATATTCAAAATCCTTGGCTACTTCACCTTTCTCCCTGACTCTTGAATAGTCAACCAAGGTATTCAGCCATCCTTCAGATTCTGTCTTCACTTCTTTTGCGATGCGTGGGATTCCGATCGGCTTCCATAAGTCCACTGTCTTGTCCGCGTCATCAAGCCAATCTTGGGCGATGTCCTTGATTCCATTATGTGTGATTGTGTCACAGTAATTAGTCGGGAAGAGGTCAGCGTGGATGGTGAACATTTTGTTTTCGATCTGCTTTTCGTCCGACACTTCGCTGGAAGAGAAGCCGTATCTTGCATAGTCACTTGGCATAGTGTTCTTTGCGGCGACCACACTTCGAAGGTTATTCCTGTAGAGATTCTCTCTTCTGGAAGCGTAATCCTCATATTCCTCGAACATATTCTCCGCTTGGTTGACGCTGGCCTTCAGGTTTTTCTGAACCTCAGACCTTTGCGATGTCACGTTGAAAAAATGTGGAAAAGGAGAGTAGCTGAGCGTTACGAATATTAATATGAACAGTGCGACCAGAATGAACTCAAAAATCACGCTTGTCCTGAAGTTGTGGTCAGATCTTTTTAGAAGTTTCGCACCGAATGCGCAAAGAAACAGTACGATGGTGAAGGCTGAAGCAAAACCAATACTTTTCAGATCATCTCCCATCTGAATGAAATTAAGTCCAAGAAAGCAGATGAAACCAAATGCCATCGCTCCTACGATTGTTAGTAAATCGGCTAATGAAAATTTTGATTGTTCCATATCATCTATTGTTGTTTATTCTTTTTATTTCTGAATTTATCCTTTCAAGTTCTGTCTCAAGTCTGTTTCGCTCTTGTTCGAGTCTTTGCAGTTCTGTCTGCGGCGCCGAACGGCTTGAGGCCACTTCACTTGAACTTTCCCCGATTGTAAAAGAGCAGATATGCACTGATTTTTTCTCTTCAGTCATAGTTCCTTCATACTGCTCTGTCTCGCTTCCGTGTTTGACGGTCACGGTGTACGGAGTGTCGCTGTCGGAAATATGTTTTTTATAGTATAGTATATAGACATTGTATGTTCCGCTTGGAGCGCCACCTGTCTTCCAGTAGATGTTTTCAATCGGATGTTGGCTGTCAGGATATTCAGCGTTCATATCAACATCCAGATGCCCGCCACTTGGGACAGTCTTGTTTTTGTACCAAATGGCATTGCCGTCTGGGTCTGTGCAGATAAGGTCAAGGTCGTTGTAATTGTTCCAACTGAGCAGAATCTGAACATCTCCGGTTGAAGGTGTCGGCTCGGATTCGACATCTTCTCCATTCTTGACCATATTCAACGCTTTGTCCAGCTGGATCAATGGAGCGATATTGCCCTGTGTCTGCAAGCCTGAGGCTCTCAGAATATTAATGATTCGTTTTGAAGTGATTCCTTTATCCAGACTCTTCATCAGCGCGACAGCTCCAGCAACGATTGGTGCTGCCATACTTGTACCGCTTAAGGCTTTATAGTCTTTGCGTCCTATTGAACTGTAAATGTCGCAGCCAGGAGCGGAGACCGTGGTGTATTGTCCATAGTTACTGAAAGACGCTTTGTCCAAAGAGTGATTATCTTTATCCGTCGCAGACACGGTTATGAATAACTCAGGGCGTTGAATTGCATCTATTCCGGCCAGGATATTGTCGTTACCCGCTGCGATCACAATGGTGGAATTGTGATTGGCGGCGATCCGCATTATTTCACGCCAAAGACGTTCCTCCTCCTTGAAGTAGTTGTCGATTAGATCTTGCTGTTCGCTTTCCGGAATCTGACCGATCTCAGAGAATTGTGCTCCCAAAGACACATTGATGACATCCGCTCCTTGATAAAGGGCATATATGATACCATCCAGAACGGAGGTGATGGTCATCCGTCCCTTGTCGTCCGCAACCTGTACTGGCATAAATCCACACTTTGGAGCAATGCCGCAAAGTCCTTTTCCATTATCGGCAAGACCAATCGCGATCCCGGCCACGTGTGTTCCGTGGTCAATCTCCTGAGGAAAGACCTTGTCTGAATGAAGCCAAACATTGTATGGTTGAAGCACTTTTCCAGCAAGTTCCGGATGCTTGATATTAAATCCATTGTCAACAATCGCTACCGTGATGTCCGGATCGCCAGTCGTTATCTCCCAACCTTCAAATGCCTTGATTGTTTTGAGATACCACGTTTTGGCGGGGTCGGAGAACCCTGGGTCTGAAGGAATCGAAGACCCTTCAAACAAAGCCTCGTCAAAAACGAACAATTCGTACTCCGGTGCGAATGCTTCCGGAATTTCGTCTTTCAGTTGCTGACGTTTTTCCTTGGGGATCTCGATTTGCATCCTTTTGACAACGTCATCATAGTAAACAATCTTATATGCCTCCTCGGGATATTTCGCCTTGAAATCTTTGGCAAGGTCCAAGATTGACTTATCCTCGTTTTCCATAAGAATGTTCAGTTTATTCGCTATGATGTCCGGATTGCCTGGAAGAATCTCATCGCTGCCGTCATTTGGAGGCAGTACACCTTGGTATGGAGGTAAGATCCCTTCATACCCGGGAGGTGTCGGAACAGGATTGTAAGGGTGGTATGGATCGTATATTCCGCCGTCTGTACGATGATTATTATCTCCGCTCAACCAACTGCTGTCATTGCCGCTTAAAGCGCCTCCACCTTGCAGCACAGGTGAACAACCACTACAGTTTCGTAACAGCAATGGTAATAGTAATGCTAACAATAACAGGATGAGCAGCCATTTCAGGCAACCACTTTTCCGCCACCAAAGGCAAAAATCCGAAAACCAAATTTTTACCCTATCCCAGAATTTTACCGGAATAGGAGGAATAGGAGGTGTAGGTGGTATAGGAGGAATATGTGGCTTTGGATCGCCACCATCGGGGTCAGGAGGAGCTATAGGCGTTGTTCCATCGTGATCCTCTGGAACAGGAGGCATTATAGGCGTTCTTGGACGCTTGAGCCTGATATCCTTGCGTATCACGTCGATATCTTCTCTAATATCCTCTCTCTTTTGCATTCCCCACAAACCGAGAACCACTCTATTGTCATAACAATAGAGGAAGTCGTCATCGACATACTTGATTGCGTCTGCCAAGAATTCGGCATCTGTCGCTTTACCGTTTCCTTTGAGACGATCAATAGTAGTCTGGTAATGGGCGATAGTCTTTTCCTTGATATTCCTATATTTATCCTTATCATCACCTGAAAGTTCCCCAAATAGTGTAGGAGCGTCATCCGATGATGATTTTATGCCGTGAAACTCGATGTCATCATTATCCTTTTTTACAGGATAGGCGAGAAAGTTGATATATTCGCCGGAGATGTTTTTCTGGATTATGCTGTTCTTCGCGTTTTCATACTTGTCGAATATCAATCTTCCATTGATGATCTGTTTGGCCTTGAAATATTTTAAGTTGGTCTTAAACAATGGCTCGTGGCCTATCACTGTGTCCATATTATTCAATGCTGATATTATCGTATTCTGAGATTATTGAACCAAGCTTGTCGTTGGATGCGATGTCATAATTTGGAATGTCACAAACGGAAACGAATCCGATTTTCAACTTGTTGTACCATTCAATGTAGTTCCTGTAACTCGGCAGAAATCTCATTTCTTCAGGGTGTTTCTGGATGATTTCTGTCCAATTCTCTATACGGTTGAACATTTCCTTGATGGAAGTATCCTGCGATTCTTGTTGTTCGAGTACCAGACCTAAGCCATTCTTTTCGTTGGCGTTTTTCAGATCGCTGATCTCGGCTTTGTCAAGATATTCGAATCCAACTGAATTGATACATTTGTTCAGCAATTCGGCGCTTATGTCAGCAACTATCTCATAAGGAAGATCGGTCTTGCTATGACCATCAACATACCTGCGGATCTTTCCGGCGATCCGTTTTGACAGGTTCAGTTTTTTGAATAATTTCCGGAACATTTCGACCATCTCATCCAGAGAAGGATCACCGTTTTCCGCTAAAATCCTATGTAATACGATCTTGTCTTTGTTTGTGACATTATTCAACCAAAAGTCAAGCAAGGCTTCCGATAATTGCCTGGCGTTGTTCTTGATCAAATCTAAATGACCGGAAATCAGATCGTCAATACTGATTCCTTCTTTGTTAAGTATTTCCTTCAGTTCGGCCTTTTGTTCATCCGATGTCTTTTCGTAATGGGCACATAATCTATCGAAGTATGTCTCAGCCGTGTCTCCTTCAATCACCGGGACTTGAATCTTTAATGTACTGTATTTGTCCATATTATAGACTTCCCGATGCTCTATGTCATCAACTATCCTACGGTATAGATTAAGGACGGTGCTTTCATCAATCATCAGTTCCCTCATCATCATTCCGTATTGTTTGATCCCGTCCGCGGAGAATGCCCTGTCAAGTCTTAACTGAATATCTCCGGCTGTGGATTTGGCTTTGAGGAGTTCCTCATCCTTATCATTACTGTGATAGTATTTGAGCAGCTCTTTCTTGAAAGACTCTTTTATCTCTTCTAATTCGGAAATCGCTTTCTTGGTGCGGGCTGCGTTTATGTTTTCTGCGGCTGTTGACAATCTTTTGATTATCAGTCCAGTTCCATCTTTGTTTATCGATGCTGCCTCATCCCAGGATTCGACCGGATCAGCAAAGTGTTTTTGGACAAATTCATAATTGATGAATGATTCACGCAGCTTCCCTCTGAAATTCGGATCCTGCTCCGGAATGACTTCCTCCTTTTCACATTTGTATTTATTATAACCACGGAACAGATTACTAGGGGTTTCTGATTTCTCGAAGTCCCTTAACAGATAGATGTTCTGAAAGTGTTGCTGTGATGTAGTCCAGTTGTCAAACCAAGAATACAACGGATTCTTGACTTCGATGTATTCCTGCGCCAATGTTGTGTCGAACCTTTGAAGCCAACGGTAGGATAATGAAGAACTGTCCTTTCCATCTCTTATCGGGTCGTAGGCCATATTGACGTTGAAGAATGTCCCAATAATGAACAAAGGTGGCACTTTCGAGGTGCGAATGAACTGTTCTCTCTTTTCCGGAGAATCTCCTACTACTTTGTTGATCCAATTGTAAAGTAGTTGAGGCATAAAACGTTGGGCGGTTTGTTCGTGCTTCGCGCAAAAAATCAGTATGCTGATTTTCTCAGAGTCAGAATACTTGTTGAACAGATATGCGACTTTCCCTCTTAACAGGAGGTCGGGAATGGTTTTGTTTTCTACAGCCTCAATCTGTGTGTTCATTCTGGATCTGGCTCCCGGAAAATCGAGAAGATCGGATTCTTTCAAAAAAGGCTTGCTCTGGATCAAAGACTCTGGTTGGCTGAAAACCAATTCCGCTGTCAGAGCGCAGAGATATGATTTGGAGAGCTCTGATTCTTTCTTTGATATAGAACACTTGATTTTTGTCGTCGGAGTATAGTTCTGTTCGATTCTGTCCGGTGCGGAATAAATCTCCCGGAGCCTCTTGACATCCAGTATGGTTCCATATGAATACAGGACTGCTTCAATAGGAAGATAGATGATGTTGTCAAAGTCTATTTTCTGATATTCAGAAATAAGCGAGCCAAACAGATTTGTGAAGACCTCATTCTTGTTCCATAGTATAGAAGCTAAGTCTTTCCACTCATCTGGTTTTATCTTACCTATGATTCTGGAGATTCCGATAAAGAAGTTTGAATCGAGAATTCTATCCGCCTTTTGGAAATAGTTCTCGAAATATTCTTTGATATCTATGATATCATCTTCCTTTAGATAGTTTTGTATTTCAGGTGCGTCGGCATATTGTTTTGTGAGTACATCCACATATTCATTAATCTCTTCTACGGACAGGAAATGAGTGTCGCAGGAAGTCTTGAGATTAATGTCATTATAGAAACTATCGCACAGAACCAAGATAAGATCTGCCGGCGATAGTAGATTCGCTTTAATCGGGAAATCTTTGAAAATAGGTTTATAGTTCACGGAAAATCTGGAAACGAGGCTTGTTGACTCGCTTCCGCCTCCCGGAGGGTTGATCTCTTCAATGAAGTTGTATGCTTCACCATTGGATCCGACCAGGCTGAAAGGTTTCCCGTTTTCAGACAAAAGACTGCTTACAAGGTATGACTTTCCGACTTGGCTTTCACCATAGATGGCCGCTGCTGGGTTCCCCTCCAGAGAATATTTCTTTTTGTTTAGTTTACGTCTGCAATTTATGGCGTAATTATAAGCATCTTCCCTTTTGTTGCCATCCAATGAGGAGGTTATCCAGTTTTTTGCCTTTTCGATAACGGCTAGTTGTATCTCAATTGACTGTATCATTGCCTTGGTTAATTTTTATGGTTGACGTTAAGCGTGAATATTCCAGAGTCAAGCCAGAAATCCTCGACTTCAGCCATACTCTGAACTTGCAGTGCGATAAAATTGCGATTAATACTATTGCCGTCTTTGTCCGTTATATCCTCTATTGCCAGAGTCTCTTTGTCTTCGGCAAAATTTCTGGACAAGGTGATTTTAAGTGGCATCCCTTTTCGTATTTTCTGCTTTTCAGCTTTGATGCATTGCTCGATAGTGTTGTCATCAATGTCATCGTCAAATCTGCCTCTAACCCTGTCTTCCAATCTGAAATCATTAAAATCTATGGTATAGAATGGTCTGGTTGGATAAGATTCGATATCCAGTTGCTTGACACCGATTCTGAACGGCAGGGATGTCACATTGACGTGGGCGATATTTGTCTCAGGAGTTATGAATGGCACACCCATCTGCAGGCTATCATCCAACTGACCGAAATAATTTGTTGTAGGGGTCAGATCCTTGCTTAATTCTTTAAGATCAAGTATGAAGCCATTGAACCCTCCATTCGATGCGATTTGGCCGATCATAGCACCGGTGGTCACGATCGATTTAGGGTTTGTAAACTTCCCGTTTCCATCAATGAATGGATATCGCTTATCTTCAGGATACCATCTTCCGACTCTGTAGTCATTCATTGACTTCAGGCGGTTTGGCGATATCGCATAGTATTCCAAGAATAAATTTGACAGAGGCTCAAGAGAGGTTGGTCTTCCTGAAAGCAAAACAATGTCACAATGATAGAAGGAGAATATTGATGAGATCTTTCCAATCAAGGAATCGAATGTCTTCTTGATGATGGAAGACACGGCCTTCTTTTCATAATGCCATTCTATGCTTTCAAGGCGGAATCCAAAGGTATCATAAAAATGCTCCAGAACATCTTTTGTCGGAGGATTGTCGTTAAAAATATCAGAATACGAAAGCGATAGATTGTCGTGGTCGTTATTCTTCAGCAGCTCCAGGTATTTGGAAACGATAGGAACAGAGACCTGTAGATTAAAGTCGCTCCTTAATTGGCGATTTCTGAAAGAGACTCCATCGTCTGTGCCAAGGAATGGTTGCATCAGTTCGATCGGATTTCCTCCATTCTTCAATATCCTTTGTTCTATCGGAGAGTATCGACCCTCGATCACCAGCTGATGAATCAGTTCTTTTAACAAGTCATCTCCGGCTTTGTAAAAACTTTCCCAAAACAGAGGAACAGGTGTAAGGACACATTGTTCTCCATCTTCATATTTGTAGGCGGCCACCATTACATCTGTCGTTCCAGCACCGACGTCAACGGATCCTATGGTCAATGACTTTTTAGAATAATCTTCGATGTCATCCCTTACTTTGCCGTAAAAGTCAAAGTACTCCTTTACATTTTTCTTGTATCGTTCCTTTATCTCTGCGTATAGAAAGACAAATTGTGCGGATGTGGCTTCATCATAGATCCATTCTTCTTTTGAGATGAGTTTTTTAACCGAAGGGATCACTTGAATGTTTTTCCTCAATATTTGGTCATCGCATTCATTATTGTAGTCATCACCAAAGAAACGGTCAAGGATAATGGCCGCATCTTCGGCACAATGTCTTAATGCGGTTTGCTCAAGGCGGGACATCGCGGTCGGGCAAGTGACGATGATTCGGCCGATTTTTCTTGGCATAGATTCGTATCCCCAATATTGACGTTGCTCATAGGAATTAATCTGCATCTTTGCCTGTGCCAAAATCTCAAGAAAAGCAAAAGTCATCAGTGCTTTTCTTGAGTAACGTGTAAGAATCCCTCCGTCACCATCTGTGTTCAGCGTTCCATCGGAATTCAGCTGCTCGGAAATTCCTTCAATATATATCGCAGAGGCAGTTTCTCCAGGTAATTGAACGAATTCCCATTCTTGTTTTTGTGGTTTTGAATCCCAGAGGAAACGCTTAGGGCTGGAAAAGGTGCTTGTCTTTTCGGCACCAGTGTTCGTGTTTGTCGCCAAATGAATGAGATTATTCGCCTCCTTGCCTAGGCGAACCATTGATGGATAGGTGAATTGATGGCTGTTTATAATGCCGAATTTGCCTCCAAAATCAGCTTTCCGGAACGCCAAACGCATATCAAACGGATCCCTGTGTTTGTTTAGATGTCCATTTGTTACCGGTGTTGTGAAGTCTTGCAACTCCAGCGGGCTTGATTTGGTGAAGTCGCTGTTATCAAATAATATCGCACAGGTTCTTGAGTTTCCGATATCAACGACAAGGTCTACATTCCCGGCACAAGTATTAATGTCGTTGTAAAGCGTTACTGATGGAATTCCGGCAAATTTGTATAAGAATCTGTTCAGAAATATGAAAAGAGCCAAATATCTCATTTTGGGCATTTTGATGCCTTTGATCTCATCGATGTTGTCGACATTGTGAAATAACCGCAACAAATAGTGATCAACCCAACCGCAGTTGAATTTATCAGAGCAATAACTTACCAACTTGTACTCATTGTTGCATAGTGCATACTCTTTGGCTTTTTCAGCTTTGGTTGTGAACACAGGGCTTTCATTCAGATCTTCATCCTCGAAATCTTCTCTTTCAAGGACACTTTTTGTGTCGAAAGCCATCAACAAACTGTATCTCCGCTTCCTGTTATTAATATCTTGGGGGATAAGTTTAAAGCGGCACCAATTTGTGGGGCCAAAATAAGATATATTGCCTTTCCGTAAGAAGAATGGCATAGGGAACCAATGATTTTCAAATTTTTGCCAATCTTCTTCACGTATCTTTCCCACAGACAGGTCAAAACAGCCGGAATCTTTTGAATCCTCTGTGTCAATTGGAATTATGCACGAAGTGTCAAAGTCGTCATCTTCCTGTATTGTTTCCCAACTTTCCTTGACATCGCCGTCTATGGCATACCCCAAATTTGAGAGGACTCTTTTCTTAACCCAAACTTCTGCGTCGGGAAAGTAATGAGCTATTTCAATTTTCTTTTGTTGGTCGGTAATGTCAAGCCATTCGTGGAAATACATTTTAAACTGATTGTTCAAATCAATTTCAAATGGTATGGTCAGCAACTGAATGCCGCTGTTCGCAATAAGATTCATAATATATAGGTAGAGGAATTACTTTATACTTGATACGTGTTAATGAATGATAGTCTCTTCAGGAGACTTGTACTTCGTGGAATTTAACGACATGGATAGCGTCAGCGTGGCGGGGGCCACACCATAGATAAAGTTTTTAGAAGACTTGCGGGTCATAATCAGGCCACAGGTTTGTTTTGCCCATCCGGCCCGTTGGATGGTTCTCTTATAATAACATAAGAAAGTGCGAGCCAACTTAGTCTTATTCCCAAATCGGCTCTGGACTGCCTGCGTATTGAATAAGGATTGTTGTAAAGCCCACACTTTCTGCTATAGTGTGGGCATAGCCCATAATACAGCCAGTGCAAGCGTCAACATTATTCCAATACGCTTTGAATTGTCCAGATTCATTGGCGGAATAAAGCTAAACGCTTTCTCTTTTATGTCTGTTGCCATTATGGGCAACGGATGCAAATATAGTGTTTTTATTGTAAAAACGGTATAGAAAACTTTAATATTCATTGACGTCTTGTTGCTGATTTGTGATTTTCTTTTTAACTTTCCGCGGATTGGGGTTAATAAATTGGATTATGCTTATGAAAAAATCTTTGCTGACACTGGCGCTTGTTCTGGTGGGTCGTTTGCTTGCGTTTGCGGACGGGAGCGATGTACTGGCGTTTTATGTTGAGACGGATCGGGCTGAGGCGGTTTCGAGGTACGATCATCTGGAGTTTGACGGGAGGTATTTCGTCAAGACTTCACTTGATAAGGGCATCTATGAGATCGAGGTGGGGGAGAAACTGGACTCCAAGTTCTATGCGATCCGGGACACAAAGGACTTTATGTATTTCCGCTATTCGGAATCCCTTTACAAATATGATGAAGGGCTCCTCAAAGTGACGAACTCGCTCGATGCGGCGGAATATTATCCGAAGAAGGATGCTAATGGCATCAAGGAATTCTATGTAGAGGCCTCACGGTCAGAGGCTGAGCGAGCGTACGATTATCTTGAAAAGGATGGAAGATACTTCGTTAAGGTCAAACTTGAGGAAGGAATATTCGAGGTTGAGGTGAGGGATAGGCTTGATTCGGATTTCTATGAGATCAAGAACGCTGAATACCGGTTCAATGATGTCCGGCTGTTCGTTCGCTTCCGCTACTCACCGTTCTTGTATAAATATGATAAAGGATTTGTGAAGATCTCCAATTCGTTTGACGCCGGACAGTTCTACAAGAAATAGGGCGTGACCAATAGTCGTGGAGGGCTTTCTTTATCAAGTTAATTTTATTACATTTGCAAGGCCGGTGTCTTGTGGCTCGGGGGGAATGAATGATGTTGACGAAAGGCGGAAGGAAGTATCTGCCGGAGGCTCACTTGGGGATGGATGATGGACTCGGGGCGGCAAAGGCACGGAAAGGAACACAAAAGGTTATATTTAATATTCATAGAATATGGAACTTAAAGGATCGAAGACAGAGGAGAACCTGCGCACCGCGTTCGCGGGGGAGAGCCAGGCTCACACAAAGTATTTGTATTATGCGTCGAAGGCCGCCAAGGACGGCTATGTGCAGATAGGCAAGCTGTTCGAGGATACGGCCAAGAACGAGAAGGAGCACGCCAAGATCTGGTTCAAGCTTCTGCACAACGGCGGGGTGCCTTCTACGGAGGAGAACCTTGCGGACGCCGCGGCAGGGGAGAACTACGAGTGGACCGACATGTACGCCGGGTTCGCGAAGACCGCGAAGGAGGAAGGGTTCGACGAGATCGCTTTCCTGTTCGAGAAGGTCGGGGCGATCGAGAAGACCCACGAGGAGCGCTACAGGAAGCTGCTGAAGAATGTGCAGGATGCGGTGGTGTTCTCCAAGGACGAGGACATGATCTGGGAGTGCTCGAATTGCGGCCACATCGTGATCGGCAAGAAGGCACCGGAGGTCTGCCCTGTCTGCAAGCACCCGAGAAGTTATTTCCAAATCAAGGCTGAGAACTATTAAAATTATCGAATATGAAGAAAATCATCATTGCCGCGGCGGTGGCGCTTGTCTCTATTTCTGCAAACGCGCAGCCAAAGCCGGCTCAGCCTGAGGCCGAGTACAAGTTCACCGTTGTGAAGGAGAACCCTATCACATCTGTCAAGAACCAGTACCGTTCCAGTACCTGCTGGTGCTTTTCGGCACTCGGATTCCTTGAGTCAGAGGCCATAAGAATCAAGAACATCAAGGACACGACACTCTACCCGGATTTCTCGAGATGTTCGTTGTCTCGCATTCCTACAAGGACAGGGCTGTGAAATATGTCCGCACTGACGGGCATATCAATTTCGCGGCTGGCTCAGAGGCCGATGATGTTCTACATGTCATTGAGGACTACGGCCTTGTGCCTCAGGACGCGATGCCTGGACTCCAGCCTCTCCCGATTCACGGAGAACTCGACGCCACCACGAAGGCTTATGTGGAGGCCATCGCCAAGAATCCTAACAGAACCCTTTCCACGAACTGGAAGAAAGGCTTTGACGCCATCGTGGACAGTTTCCTCGGCGAGACCCCAGAGACATTTGAATATAACGGCAAGAACTATACCCCAGCCTCCTACAGGGACGAGATGGGAATCGTTCCGTCTGACTATGTGACCCTCACTTCGTTCACCCACCACCCGTTCTACACTTCGTTCATCATTGAGATCGCCGACAACTGGAGGTGGGACTCCGCCTACAACATTCCTCTGGACGAGTTCATGGAGGTGATCTACAACGCTATCGACAAGGGTTATACCCTCGCTTGGGGATCAGACGTGAGTGAGAAGGGCTTCACCAGAAATGGAATCGGTGTGCTTCTCGATGATGTTAAGGCGACCACGGGCTCTGATCAGGAGCGTTGGATCGGCAAGGCCGGCGAGAAGAAGGAAGTTGTCGCCGAGTTGCCAAAGGAGGCTTCCGTGACCCAGGAGTCCCGTCAGGAAGGCTTTGAAAACAAGACCACCACTGATGACCACGGAATGCAGATCTTCGGTGTGGCCAAGGATCAGAACGGTACCAAGTACCTGATGATCAAGAACTCTTGGGGAACCGCAAGCAAGTACGGCGGAATCTGGTACTGCTCCGATTCGTTCGTCCGCGCGAAGTCGATGGATGTTCTCGTCCACAAGGATGCCCTCTCTAAGGATCTGAAGAAGAAACTTGGAATAAAGTAAATGAATATAATAAGACATATTCCCAACACGATTACCTCTATGAATCTCCTCTGTGGAGTTCTGGGGGTAATCGCTTCTTTGAACGGCAGGCTGGAACTCGGATTCGAACTGATGATCCTTGCCGCCGTCTTTGATTTCTGCGACGGACTGGCCGCAAGGCTTCTGAAGGCATATTCAGAAATAGGAAAGGAGTTGGATTCGCTGGCGGATGATGTCAGCTTCGGAGTGCTTCCTGCCGTGATGCTTTACCAGATCAGCGGGACGGACATTTGGATCCTGAAATATTTACCGCTTGTCCTCGCCGCTTTCTCAGCGTTGAGACTTGCCAAGTTCAACCTTGACGAGCGTCAGCACGACAGCTTCATCGGGCTTCCTACCCCGGCGGCGGCGATGATCTGCGGATCACTTGCGACCCTTGTGACCGTTCGGCCGGACTGCTTTCTGGCGCATTGGTGCCAGGGACCGGTTTTCATTCCGGTTCTGACACTTATTCTGTGCTACCTTCTGATCTGCGAGATCCCGATGTTCTCGATGAAGTTCGGTGGCGGAAAGAAAGCCTCTAAACTGGAGGTGGCGAAGCGAATCGCCTTTCTGGTCATCGTTGGACTGGCGGTCATCATCGCGCTTGTCGAACGTTCCCACTGGTCGTTCATATTCCTGACCAGTTTCCTGGGGTACATACTTATCAATCTGGCGATGAGCGACTTGGTCGCCAAAAAATAGCGGATGCGAAAATACGTTATACTTTATGTCCACGGAATGGGCGGGGGCGGTGACAGCCGCATCCCGTCCATTTTGAAGGATAATCTGGGACCTGATTTCGAGGTCATCATCAGGACTTACGATTTTGATCCGGAAATCGCTCAAGGCCAGCTGGCCGCTTGGGCGGAGGAGGTCCGGCCGGATCTTGTGATAGGGGAGAGTATGGGTGCCACGCACGCCATCGCGCTGAGGGGTTATCCGCATCTTTTCGTTTCCCCGTCACTGAACGCTCCGCGATATTTCATTGCCTTGGCCTGGCTGACTTTGATTCCTGGCGTCACGGCTCTGTTCGACAGGATTTACAGGCCAAAACCGGGTGACCGCCAGAAACTGCATTTCACCTATAAGTCTTTGAAAAAGTGGAGGCGGGTTCTCGGCGACGCTTTGCAAAACACCCCACGCAACGGTGGCAAGGACTATTTCTATGCCTTTTTCGGCACCCGTGACCATTACCGGCGCAGCGGCGTTGTCTCCATCCGCACCTGGAAAAAATACTTCGGCGACGGCACCTGGACCATCTACGACGGCACTCACTTTATGGAGTATGAATATATTCTCTCGTTCCTCATTCCTAAGATCTATGAGGTTTTAGGAATATCGGGTGAATAGTGACCGGTTTTTCACCCGAAAGTAGTCTTGAATGGATTGTGGGGTGAGAAATACTTTACTTTTCACCCGAGCATCTTTGCTGGAGATAGGACTGCATTGATTGCGTGATGTTGGCTGAGGCCGTGACTGGATCAAGGGCCTCGGAGAGAGGCATCCCTTCCGGTGTGATTTGGAGCACGGCATCGAATCCGGCATTGAGAATCTGCTGTCGGTCAGAGACTTGGCCGGCGATCAGGATGACCTTGGGACGATGAACCGGAACAGTTTGCGCTCTGACATATTCAAGAACCCCGACAGGTACTTTGCCACGGAGGGTCTGTGCGTCCGCCCGACCTTCGCCGGTGATGACAATGTCGCAGGACTCCAGCTTGCTGTCCAAACCTGAAATGTCCAGAACCTTTTGAATCCCTTGAACCATTGACGCTCCGAGCACTCCGCCAAGCGCCCCTCCGATTCCTCCGGCTGCCCCCGCTCCCGGAATATTCAAGACATCTTTTCCTGAATATTTTGAATAGACTTCGCAAAGCATTGTGAGCCAGACATCCAACGATTCGACCATTTCGGGATCCGCTCCTTTCTGCGGCGCGAACATCCTTGCCGCCCCACCCGTACCACAGAATGGTGCGGAGACATCGTAGAATCCGGTTATCTTGCAGGAATCCAACAACTTGTTTCGTTCCGGGATGTCTATCCCGTGAATGTCTTTGAGAATGACATTGGGGATATTCCTTGAAACGGACTCTTCTCTTGGAGCGGCTCGCTGGACATCCCCGGAAACGAATGAGCCGCTATCGTCCGGCAGAAATCTGTAGCCCAACGCTTGCAGCATTCCGGTCCCGCCGTCGCAGGTGGCGCTGCCGCCAAGACCCAGCCAAATCTCCTCACAGTCATATTCAAGAGCGTCCGAGATCAATTCGCCTGTGCCGTAGGAGGTGACCAGAAGGGGATTGAGCTCATCCTTGCGAAGGAGGCCAAGTCCGCTGGCCGCGGCGGTTTCGATGATAGCGGTCCTTCCGATGATTCCGTATCTCGCTTTGATGGAACGCCCGAGCGGATCGTGGCAGGAAACCGTCCTGAATGATCCGCCCAGACTCTCCGTCAGAATTGTCGAAAATCCTTCACCGCCATCAGAAACCGGAATGACTTCGGCCTCTCCATCGGCGAATGCTTTAAGAGCCGCCTTCCCGGCCTCGGCCGAGGTCAGGCATCCCTTGAAAGAATCTATGGCGATGATCGCTTTCATAAAACCTTTGGATTACTTGGCTGAACTGTTTTTGTCAGACAGTTCTCCCGGGATATTCCTTTAGCCCGGCCTCCAGCGCGTCGAACGCTTTTTCAAGTTCCGGAACTCCAAGGACGTAGGCCAACCTGATCTGGTCGGCTCCGAATCCAGGAGTCTTGTAGAAGGACTTCGCCGGAGTCACCATCGTGGTCTGGCCGTCAAGTCTGAAATCCGTCAGCATCCATTTCGCAAACTTCTCGGCATCGTCCACCGGAATGCGGGCGATTGTGTAGAACGCACCCATCGGGGTAGGGGAATATACCCCCTCCATCGCATTGAGCCTGGAGATCGCATAGTCACGTCTGGCGACATATTCATTCCTCACTTCCGTGAAATAGGATTGCGGGGTGTCGAGCGCTCCGATCGAGGCGAGCTGGCCGTAAACCGGCGGGCAGAGGCGGGACTGGGCATATTTCATCGCCGCTTCCATCACCTCCTTGTTGTGGGAGACGATGCAGCCGACGCGGCAGCCGCAGAGGTTGTAACGCTTTGAGACTGAATCGACAAGAATGACATTGTCGGCGAGACCGGGTATATTCATCGCCGAGAAACGAGGTTCGTCGGTGTAGCTGAACTCGCGATAGACCTCGTCTGAAATCAGGAAAAGGTTGTGCTTTCTGGCTACTTCTCCGAGCGCGAGCATATCCTCTTTCGAGTACAATGTTCCGGTCGGGTTGCCGGGGTTGCTGATGAGGATGGCTTTCGTGCGTGGTGTCACGAGTTTCTCGAATTCTTCGATCGGAGGGACCTTGAAGCCGCTTTCGATGTCGGTGTGGACCGCTTTGAGAATGATCCCGCTTTCAAAACAGAACGTGTTGTAGTTCGTGTAGAAAGGTTCGATCACGATGAGCTCGTCGCCTTCGTCGCAGGCTATCTGAAGCGCGAGGTTGACCGCCTCGCTTCCGGCCACTGTGATGATGATCTCGGGGACGGAGACCTCGATGCCGATGTTTCGGTAGTATTTCTCCGCCAGTCCCTTGCGCAGTTCCGGCAGGCCCGCCGAATTGGTGTAGGAAACGTGGTCGAGAGTGTTTTTGCGCACCGCCTCAAGGGCGCATTCGGGGGATTTGATGTCAGGTGCGCCGACATTGAGGTGATAGACTTTGATGCCGTCGTTTTGGGCCGCGTCGGCGAACGGCACAAGCTTTCTGATAGCGGAAGCCGGCATCAAGCTCGATTTTTTTGAGACTTTAACCATCTTGTCAAGGAGTTTTATACACAATTAAGTAATCCTTAAAAGATTACTTGATGATCTTTGATTGTCTTTTCGGTCTATATTTCTTTTCTCATCAGTTATGTGCCACCGGCACACTCCTTCTTCCAAAAGAACCATATCCTCGAAAATACCGCCAAATCTTTATCAACTTATTTTTTAAGGCTTACTATCTTCAAAGATAGTGAAGATTTTTTTACCTTTGCAGTCTGAATCAGTTTTAATTTGTCTGAAATGTTTTAAAGGTGAGAAATCTTTAGGCGGACGAATCAAGGCAACGGTTCGGAATTGTACGAATTTAAGAGTGGTCCGGGCGGCTATGCCGTCTGGAAGGTATTTGATAACAGTGAAGAGATTTTTTGCGGTAATATTGTTGGCTCTATCCGTCATTGCGGCTTCCAGCTGTTCAAGGCGGGTTGAAAATGGCTATAGAACAATAGCCTACGTCAATTCCCTCCTGACGGATTCCCTTCCGGAACTGCGGACATTGGCTGAAAGCAACGGCAAATCCTCGGGGACGATAGTTCTGGTCGGCGATCCGTCGGGGTGCCTTCGTCTCAGCGAAAGGATGATGGTCTGTGACGATTTCGACAATATTGACGCGCGGAAAATCAGCGACGGCCTGCCGGACTTTGCGGGGGAGACAATCGTCTCTATCCTGAATTTCGCCGACACCGCCTATATGAACCGGCCTGCCACGAAAGACGGACAGACTGTCTTGCGGGAGTTGACGGTAAACGGCGCACTCGCCGCTCTCAAAATTCCTTCCCGCTGCAAGATCCTCATCATCTGCAACCCGATTCTTTCTGAATATGGCGGGAGCGATGTCAGCGATCTCTTCGAAAGGATAGGCTGCGATGTCCCGGTAATATGTTCGTCTGACACAACGTTTTCATTCACTGAGGCTTGCTTCCGAAAGATGAGGGAAAGGGACGTTTTCACGCACAACATTGCCTACCCTGTCGCAAGGCTTTATATGGCGGTGCGTGATTCCTTGGATTCCAAGGTGTCCGTCCTTCCGTTCATTGACAGTCTTGTCCCGGCTTCGTACCCAGACACGGTCGGGGTTCTTGCTCCAAACACTTATTATTCCTATGTCGTACAAAATCAGCATTAGTCCGGAGGAAATGGAACAGCTGGAGCCTTCGAGCTTTCCAGGTAAGATTAAGGTCATTGACAACCAAGGCTTTGAGTTTCTCAAGGCCATCAGTTATCTGAGGCGGCAGAAGGTTATCGGTTTCGACACGGAGTCCCGGCCTTGTTTCTCGGCGAACCAGCCGCACTACGGGGTCTCTCTGTTGCAGCTTTCCGGCAAGGAGAGGGCTTTCCTGTTTAGGGTGAAGCTTATGGGCGGAATCCCTAAGTCCCTTCGCAAGATACTGGGTAACAAAGAAATAATCAAGGTGGGAGCAGCGGTCACTGATGATGTCCGCGGATTGAAGAAGCATCACGATTTCGAGCCGAAATCCTTCGTCGATCTCCAGAAGATGGTCTGGGAATATGGCATCAAGGACAAGAGTGTCAAGAAAATGGCCGCGATAATCCTTGGGGTGCGGATTTCCAAGACCCAGCAGCTTTCCAACTGGGAGGCGGATGTCCTCTCGGATTCGCAGCAGGCCTATGCCGCGACAGACGCTTGGATATGCCGTGAGATGTACTACAAGCTATTGGCCTCGGAGAAGAATCCGTTGACTCCGGAGCAGATGCTTCCAAACCCTCCAAAACACACTGAAAATGACAAAGATAATATTAAAGAAAGGTAGAGAGGACTCTCTTTTGAGATTCCATCCGTGGGTATTCTCTGGTGCCATCGCCCAGATTGTCGGCGAGCCGGCTGAAGGTGACATCGTCGGTGTGTTCTCTCAGGGCGGGGATTTTCTGGCTTACGGGCACTATCAGATAGGATCTATCGCCGTCCGTGTGCTGAGTTTCGCCGGCGAGGATGTCCTTTCGCCAGACTTTTGGAAGAATATGATCGCCCGGGCGCTCCGGGTACGTGTCGCCGTTGGACTGGCCTGCCCGGTTTCTTCGGCCGCTGAGCCGGTTTCTTCGGTCGCCGAGCCGGTTTCTTCGGCCGCCGAGCCTGTCTCTCCGGCCGCCGAGCCTGTTTCTCCGGTCGCTGAGCCTGTCGAAGCGACTGGCCTTGTCAGAGAACACGCCCTCACCAACTGCTACCGCCTTATCCACGGCGAAGGCGACGGTCTCCCCGGCCTGATCATAGACTATTACGATGGCGTCTGCGTTATGCAGGCCCACTCCGTAGGAATGTTCCGTGCGAAAGGCGCGATCTGCGAGGCCCTGAAATCCGTCTATGGCCCGTCCTTGAAGGCAGTCTATGACAAAAGCTCCGGCACCGCCCCGTTCAAGGCCGGCCTCGACCTTGTTGACGGCTACCTTTACCGCTCCGAGAGCTTCTCCGATGACGAGCAGATCGTCCTTGAGAACGGCCATAAATTCTTTGTCAACTGGACCGAAGGCCAGAAGACCGGCTTCTTCCTCGACCAAAGGGAGAACCGGGCCCTTGTCGGGAAATATTCCCGAGGCCGCAACGTCCTGAACCTCTTCTGCTACACCGGAGGCTTCTCCGTCTATGCCCTCGGCGCCGGCGCAGTTCACGTTGATTCCGTGGACAGCTCCCGCAAGGCCATCGATATGGTAGAAAGGAATATGTTCCTGAACGGTTTCGAACCATCCCGACACACAGGCTATTGCGCCGATGCCATCGAGTTCCTGCGCAACGTCCCAGAGGACAAGTACGATCTGATGATCGTGGATCCTCCGGCATTCGCCAAGCATAGAGGTGCCCTGAACAACGCCCTCCGTGCCTATCAGCGTCTGAACGCCGCCGCGATCTCCAAGGTCGCTCCCGGAGGCTTGGTCTTCACGTTCAGCTGCTCGCAAGTCGTTGACAAGGAGGCCTTTGCCCTCGCCGTGTTCTCCGCCGCCGCCCAGACCGGCCGCAGCGTCCGTATCCTCGATCGTCTGAACCAGCCCGCTGACCACGCCGTCAACATCTACCACCCGGAAGGCGAGTACCTCAAGGGACTCCTTCTCTACGTGGAGTAGCGATGATGTCATCAGATACCGCTGAATGACGTGGCATTTACGCCTTTGACAATCAACTGATTAAATAAACTCCTGGTGCCGAATCCTGTACCAGGAGTTTGTGTTTTCTTTTGATTATCAGCTAGTTATCTGCCACGCTGCCAAAAAGCTGCTTGGCCTTCGGTTGGTACTCTGCTTAAAGTACATTACACTTTAGGCGCTATGTGTCTTCTGTAGATGTTCAGGTTCGCACTGTCCAGTACTGTGTTGATATGATCCAAACGTTCGCGCTGGCTGATCGCGCTATCCTCAAAATCAATATCCTCTCGTGTGCGGATGCTTCCTTGTCCTGTGACGCTTATGTATTCATCCCGATAAACGGGCACTTGATGTGATCTTCCATCGCCACCCCATACGCTGACATATGTAAGTCGTTGCATTCTACGGTAACCATAGGCATAGACCGTTATGACCGAATCACCGTTCCCCACCTCCCGTACAGAGTGTTCTATTGGTGTTCCGGACTTCCAAGTGCGAGAAACCAGACGCACCTGGAACACCATAGGCTTGATAGCCAGTGAATTGCTCTTCCAGGTGTGAATATGTTCGCACACCTGAGTGCTATGGGCATATTGTGGAATAGTCTGTGGAGCCTGCATTGTCTGTTAAACGAACTATTTCACAGGCGTTACTTTGTGTAAATCGCGCTTTTAGAAGGGCAATGATTTCTTTACGAGCGTTTTTCCGTCATATTCCTGCTTTTAAAGAAAGACGGGCAAATTTGGGGATTGACTATCTTTTGGCGTATCGCACTAATATTAAGATAATTATATGCAATGTGTTATTGACTGGATATGCTGACAATTATCGATTGGCTATATTTTGTGGTCAACTCGTATGTATATCAAAAAGCCTCTGACAATAATTCGTCAAAGGCTTTTCCAGAGGTGCCTAGCGGAATCGAACCGCTGTAGCAGGTTTTGCAGACCTGTGCCTAACCGCTCGGCCAAAGCACCGTTGATTGGGAATGCAAAGATAACGCTTTTTCTGTTATCCGCAAATATTTCTGCCCTAAAACGGTTGGAAAACTTTGGAATATGATGACGGACTGGCTGAATATTCCTTATAATTAAGTAAATTTGTAGGCTGGCGTGTTGAAAAACGTGGCTGGCCGGTTCGGTTATAGAGTCCGCCAAAGCGATATACACGGTCACTGAGCTTGTCGAAGTGACAATTGTGGAAGGATGTCGGTGAAGGACGCTTCGACAGGCTCGGCGACTGCAAATGCGGTGACTATAAGCTCGATGGCTGGATGTTTGGCAACAGTTGGCTCAGCGACCGAGAACAGAAATTGAAATAAATGATGCTAAAATGAATATGAGAAAGATAATGTCATTGATGGCTGCCGTGTGGGTGTCCGCGGTGGTGGCTGTGGCGCAGGAGTCACCGGTCAAGTTCGCGTTCCTGACTGACCTGCATTATTCGGCCGGAAGCGGTTCCGTAAAGGACCTCAGCCGTTGTGTCAAGGATGTCAACACATTGGACGGGTTGGATTTCGTCCTGATAGGCGGTGATTTGACGGACTTCGGGACTGACGAGGAGATCGCGGCGGTGAAGCAGATGTTGGACTCGCTCAGGTACAAGTACTATGTCGTGGCTGGAAACCATGACGCCAAATGGTCGGAGAGTGGATGCAACACTTTCCTGAAGGTGTTCGGGTACGAAAACTACGAGTTTGAGTGCAAGGGTTGGCGGTTCATCGGCTGCAACTGCGGGCCGGATATGAGGATGGCTCCCGCGCTGATTCCTCAGGAGAGTATGGAATGGCTCAAAGGCCTCAAGCCGGGAAAGAAGACGATATTCATAAACCATTACCCGCAGGACACATCGGTGCTCAACTATTTTGATGTGACGCGTGAGCTCAAGAGGATCGGCACTCGGTTCGAGATTGGAGGACACTGGCACAGGAATGTGGCGCTGGATTATGACGGTCTGCCGGGCGTTCTTGACCGCTCGACTCTGACGGCCGGAAGGCAGCCGGGCTACAATGTGTTCACAATCCAGAACGACAGTGTGACCGTCTCTGAAAGAAGACTTTATGGATCCACGACTGTGCAGATGGAGCCTTGGTACACGAGGAAACTGACAGAGGTGAAGGACACCGTGACATACGATGCCGACGGCCTGCCGGCATCATACCCGTGGATGCGCTACGATGTCAATGGCGACAGCCCTGTCAAGGAGGTCTGGAAGCTGAAGGATGACAGCAATATAGTCGCTGGCTTCGCAAGAAATGGAAACCGCGCCTGGTACACCACCGCTTCCGGCAATGTGCGCTGCATAAGCGTCAAGGACGGCAAGCGACTATGGACGAAGAAGTTTCCGGGCAAGATATTCTCGACTCCGGCCGTGCAGGGAAAATACCTTGTCTTCGGCTGCACCGACGGCAACATCTATGCGCTGAACGCCAAAAACGGAAGGACGATCTGGAAATATGCCGCAAGGAAATCCGTGCTGGGCAGTCCTGTGATATTCAATGACAGGGTCTATGTCGGCGCTTCGGACGGTTGCTTCAGGGCCCTTGACTTGAAGACCGGAAAGGCTGTGTGGACATATTCAGACGTGCAGGGATTCGTTGAGTGCCGCGCCTATGTCGATCGGGATCAGGTTGTGTTCGGCACTTGGGGAAACAGACTTTATTCGCTTGATCCTCAGACTGGTGCGCTCCAATGGGAGTGGAAATGCGAGAAGCCTTCGAGGATGTACTCCCCGGCGGCCGTGTGGCCAGTCAAGGCATCAGGGAAGATATTCATAGCTGTTCCGGACAGGAGGCTTTATGCGCTTGACGCGGCGACCGGAAAGGAACTCCGGCATTATGAGAAGTCTGCTCGTGAGGCGGTAGGTGTCTCGCCGGACGGGAAGAAGGTCTATTGCAAATCTATGTGGCACACAATTACTTCCGTGGATGCGGCGAGCCTTGAGGTGGATTGGTGCGCTGAGACTGGGGCTGGGTACGAGATTTCGCCGACTTCGATCGTCCGCATTGGAAATGAGGTGATTATGCCGACAGACAAGGGCAACATAATTGGCTTTGGCGCTGAGGACGGCAGCAGGCTTTGGGCCCGCAAGATCTCCATCGCGCTTGTGAATCCGATGGAGGTCTGGAGCGAAGGGGAAGTGACTTACATTCTCGCCTCCACAATGGACGGAACAGTGACATTGCTGCTCAGATAGCGGCTTAGAATGAAGTGACCATAATAAAGTGAATAGTTATATTATCGAATATGAAAAAAACACTACTGATTCTGGCGGCAGCCTTAGCCGCGACCCCGCTTTTTGCGGGCAAGAACGACAAGATGGAGCCTTGGCAGGATCCTAACGTGTTCGAGGAGAACCGCCTGCCGATGGCCGCCACCTTTGTCACCGACCAGCAGAAGACCCTGACTCTGAATGGAGTCTGGAAGTTCAAATGGAACGAGACCATCGAGGGCCGCACAAAAGGCTTCGAGGCCGTGGACTACAACGACACGGACTGGGGCACGATCCCGGTCCCTGGAATGTGGGAGCTGAACGGGTACAACGACCCGATCTACCTTAACGTCGGCTTCGCCTGGAGGGGGCACTACGAGAACAATCCTCCGTACCCTCCGACTGAGCACAACTACGTCGGTCAGTATCGCCGCATGTTCAGCGTTGACAAGTCGTGGATCGGGAAACAGATCTGCCTCTGCATCGGCTCCGCCACCTCCAACGTCCGTGTCTGGGTCAACGGAAAGATGGTCGGCTACAGCGAGGACAGCAAGCTGGAGGCCCGCTTCGACCTGACCAAGTACGTCAAGGCAGGCGAGAACCTCATCGCCCTTGAGATCTTCCGCTGGTGCGACGGCTCGTATCTTGAGGATCAGGACTTCTGGAGGCTCAGCGGAATAGCCCGCGGGGTCTATGTCTATACCCGCGAGAGAGAGCGCATCGAGGATGTGAACATCATCGCCGGGATGGACGGGAACTTCACTGTCAACGCGAAGGTCACCAAGGGCGTGAGGAACGTCCGTGTCGCCGTCATCGACAGGAACGGCAACCAGGTGGCTTACAGGGAGGCGACTCCGGTAAAAGGGGAGGCCATCCTGAATGGAATGGTTCAGAATCCTGATCTCTGGAGCGCTGAGATCCCGAACCTCTACACTTTGAAAGTGACGGCCTCCGACAGGAAGAACGTTGTGGAAAGCACGTCCATCGACTTCGGATTCAGAACTGTCGAGATCAAGAACGGCCAGCTGCTTGTCAACGGCCAGCCTGTCCTCATCAAGGGCGCTAATCGCCACGAGATGAACGCCGACAAGGGCTATGTCGTCTCCGAGGAGGACATGATCAACGACATCCGCATAATGAAGGAACTGAATATGAACGCAGTGCGCACCTGCCATTATCCGAATGACCCTCGCTGGTACGCCCTCTGCGACAAGTACGGCCTCTATGTGGTGGATGAGGGCAACATCGAGTCCCACGGAATTGGGTACGGCGACATGACTCTGGCAAAGAGACCGGATTACAAGGCCGCCCACCTCATCCGTGACCAGAGGATGATGCGAAGAGACTTCAACCACCCGTCGGTTATTATCTGGAGCCTTGGCAACGAGGCCGGATTCGGCGATACTTTCGTCGCCTGCTACGACTGGCTCAAAGCGAATGATCCTACCAGACCGGTTCAGTACGAAAGAGCCGAGAAGGCCAGTCAGAACGACATCATCTGCCCGATGTATGCCTCTCCGAAGTGGTGTGAGGATTTCGCAAAAGGAAACCCTGACAGACCGCTGATACAGTGCGAATATGCCCACGCGATGGGCAACTCGATGGGAAATTTCAAGGAATATTGGGACCTCATCCGCAAGTATCCTAACTATCAGGGCGGCTTCATCTGGGATTTTGTTGACCAGGCGCTCCGCTGGCCGTCCAACGAGGGCGGAACCGACCACATCTTCGCGTTCGGTGGTGATTTCAATGAATATGATCCTTCGGACGGCTCGTTCAACTGCAACGGCGTCATCGCCGCCGACAGGACCCTGCACCCTCACGCCTACGAGGTCCGCTACCAGCACAGGAATATTCATACATCACTTGCAGGCCAGGGCCGCGTGAACGTTTACAATGAATATTTCTTCAAGGATCTGAGCCAGTATCGGATGCTCTGGAATATTTCCGTTGACGGTGAGGCCGTGTCCTCGGGAGTCGTTGAGAACCTGAACATCGCCCCGCGGAAGACCGAGACTGTGGACCTTGGCTTCAAGACCATCCCTCAGGCTGACGCTGACATATTCCTTAACGTTTCGTATGTCCTCAAGACTGCCGACGGTGTGCTTCCGGCCGGAACCGAGGTGGCTTATGACCAGATTATGCTTAGGGAAAAGTCAGGTGCCGCTTTCGTCGCCGGATCCGCTTCAGTTAGCGGCAAGTCATTGGCTCACAACGAGACCGCCGACGCTTATGTGTTCTCCGGCTCCTTCGCTTTCGCCGGCACGCAGGCTGACCGTGTCGGCGACTGGACCGCTACGTTCGACAAGGCCACAGGATTCCTCACCGGTTACACCGTGAACGGTGTTCAGATGCTGTCCGAGCCGTTGACTCCGGAGTTCGCCCGCGCACCTAACGAGAACGATATGGGTGCGAAGACGATCCGCGAGATGTACAACACCTGGCGTTATCCTGTCTATAAACTGAAAGCCGGTTCGCTTGTTGTTGACAAGGCGACCGATGGTGTCGGCCTTATGGCTTTGTCCGCTGAATATGAACCAATAGCCGGCGGGGCGGCCACCGTGAGGATGTTCTACGAGATATTCCCTGACGGAAGCATCAAGGCGACAGAGACGATGAAGGAAGCCGGCGGTCTGGCCAAGGCTCCGGCTCTTATGCGTTTCGGAATGAAGTTCGCGATGCCGGGCCGTTTCACCACCGTGGATTTCTACGGCAAGGGCCCTTGGGAGAACTACTCCGACAGGAACTCCGCCGCCGTTGTCGGCCGTTATGTGCAGAGTGTCAACGACCAGTACCACTACGGCTATGTCCGCACTCAGGAGTCCGGCACGAAGACCGGCCTGAGATATTTCCGTCTCCTTGACTCAAACGGCACCGGCCTTGAGGTCACCGCTGACGAGAGGTTCTCCGCCTCCGCCCTTCCGTTCTCGATGAGGGATCTGGACTGCCTTGAGAACGGTACTCCGAAGCGTGCCAACAAGACCAACACCCAGAACGGCGAGGCCCGCCATTCCCTGAACCTTAAGGTCAAGGCGCACGAGAACGACCGCGCCAACGGCACGACATACGTCAACTTCGACCTCAGGCAGATGGGTGTGGGTGGCATTAATTCCTGGGGGACAATTCCTCTGGACCAGTACCTCATCCCGGCCACCGAGCGTGAGTTCGGATTCGTCATCCGCCCGGTGGGCAACTAGAATCTGTCGTGGCGCTTAACGCCTTGAATATGAGCGTAAAACATTCTGTCCTGGTGCCGTAACAGGTACCAGGACAGTATGTTTTTGCATGAAGACCAGGCGGTTATCCGCCATGCCGGCTTTTACCATTGGTCACTTCGACAGGCTCAGTGACCATGCTAATTGCGGTCGCTGAGCTTGTCGAAGCGCCTCCACCGTTTCAGAAGCGGGAAATACTGCCGCATCTGATCCTTGTACTGTTCCCGGGTGATTGGCTCAGGAATATGCTTGTTCACCTCATCGACAAACCGCGAGCAGTGATCTATCATCTCGTCCATCGTGCAGTCCTGGAGGAACTTGCCGTCCTTATAGCAGTACTGGCAGTAGTCAAAGCTCACGCTTCCGTCAGCGTTGGTCCCGCAGTCCTCGCGGACGATGGTGGCCTTGGAGTACATCACGTGCCCGATGATCTTCCCGTCCTCCTCCATCACGAAGTCGAGCTCGGGGATGAAGTCCGGGTTCTCACGGTACTTGTGAAGCACGTAATGCTCTGTGCAGCCCGGTCTGTAAGTATTCCAGAATGCCTCTCTGGTGAGGTTCTCTACCTCTCGGTAGTCTTTGGGTTGTTCAATTCTGATGTTCATTTCTATTTTATTTTTTGCTTTTTATGAATAAGGTAGATAGAAACCATATTGGTGATTCCGTTGACGGTCAGCAGCGCGAACGCAGACCAGATGAAGTTTCCGAACATAAAGGAGAGGAACGGAAACGCTTCCCTGAGTTGGGGAAGCAACGGATCCATCTGGAATGTCACCCCGCTCGGGTCGTAGATCATCATTCCGAATCCGACAACAGCTCCGAGCGCGATGAAATATGCCCAGAACAGTTGTATGCCACGAACAATCTTTGTTTTCATAATGCCGTTTGAGAAGCTGTTTTGAATTGTTTGAAATGTTCTTTGAGGTGAAAAATCTTCATTTTCTTCCCGCTTCTTCAGTCAGATAGCACCGCTATCTTCCTTGGAAGAAGCGGTCGAAACTGAAGTTTTTCACTCTCAAACCTTCAAACAAACAATTCAAAACAGCTTCTGATTTGTGAACCAATTTTCGGATGCAAAGTTACTCCGGAACATCCATCTTCGCGATGCCTGGATGTGGACAATCGTATGTTGTGAATATCTTGATGTTCAATGATATTCGTGAACTGAATATGGACAACCCCCGAAAGTTACATTGGAACTTCCGAGGGTTGTATCATACAATGCGGAATCGAGATCCGATATTCGATTAGTATCTGTTGAGCGGACGGCCGGCGGTCATATTGTGGACCTTGTGCCTTACGGTCTCAAGAACCTTGGCGTACTCCTCGGCTCCTTCCTGGGAGACACCATTGACAACATCGGCGTACTTGGCCACGGCGCTGAGAACGGTGTCGATCAGCTCGACGATCTCGGTCATGTCCTTCTCCACGAAACCTCTGGAAGTGATGGCCGGTGTGCCGACCCTGACTCCGGATGTCTTGAACGGAGAACGGGTGTCGAACGGAACCATATTCTTGTTGAGGGTGATCTCGGCCTTCTCCAGCTCCTTCTCGGCCATCCTTCCGGTCACGTCAGGGAACTTGGTCCTGAGGTCGATCAGCATCAGATGGTTGTCGGTGCCGCCGGAAACGACCTTGTAGCCTCTTGCGACGAACTCCTCGGCCATCTTCTTGGCGTTGGCCATAACCTGCTTCTGATATTCCACATATTCAGGCTGCATCGCCTCGTAGAAAGCGACAGCCTTGGCGGCGATCACGTGCTCAAGAGGTCCGCCCTGAACTCCAGGGAACACGCTTGAGTTGAGGATCGCGCTCATCTTCTTGATCTCGCCCTTAGGAGTCTTCAGTCCCCATGGATTGTCGAAGTCCTTGCCCATCAGGATGATGCCTCCGCGTGGTCCGCGAAGTGTCTTGTGGGTGGTGGATGTCACGATGTGGGCGTACTTGACAGGGTTCTTGAGCAGACCCGCGGCGATGAGGCCGGCTGTGTGGGCCATATCGATCCAAAGGAGGGCTCCCACCTCGTCGGCGATGGCGCGCATCCTCTCATAGTCCCACTCACGGGAATATGCCGAAGCGCCTCCGATGATGAGTTTCGGCTTGCACTCGCGGGCTGTGGCTTCCATCTTGTCGTAGTCGATCATCCCGGTCTCCTCGTTGAGACCGTAAGCCACAGCATGATAGAGAATTCCGGAGGCGTTGACAGGCGATCCGTGGGTCAGGTGGCCTCCCTGTGAGAGGTCAAGTCCCATAAAGGTGTCGCCAGGCTTGAGGCAAGCCATAATGACGGCCATATTCGCCTGGGCGCCGGAGTGAGGCTGAACGTTGGCATATTCAGCGTCATAGATCTTGCAGAGACGGTCGATCGCAAGCTGCTCGATCTGGTCGACGATCTGGCAGCCGCCATAGTACCTCTTGCCAGGGTAGCCCTCCGCGTACTTGTTGGTGCATATGGACCCCATCGCCTCAAGCACGTGGTCGCTTACGTAGTTTTCTGATGCAATCAATTCGAGTCCGGAAGACTGCCTTTCCTTTTCATTTCTGATCAGATCAAAAATCTGAAGATCCTGTTTCATAAAATTCTGTTGTTAGTGTTACCCGTCGTTTATGTGCCGGGATTGACAAAGATAAGATTAAAAAACGATTTTTGCTATATTTGCAACCATAAAAGCATAATATGGTGAAAGACAGAAAGCTGTTGAGCATAGAAATGGGAAGAGTGTCTCCCGATGAATATAAGGAACTTCCTCAGATCGGGGTGGTTGTGGTGCTGGACAACATCCGCAGCGCGCACAATGTGGGGTCGGCGTTCCGCACCTGCGACTCTTTCAAGATAGACAAGCTTTGGCTTTGCGGAATATGCGCGGTGCCGCCGTCGGCGGAGATCCACAAGTCGGCCCTCGGGGCGGAGGACAGTGTGCCTTGGGAGCATTCGGACAGCACTCTGGATGTGGTTAGCCATTTGCGTTCAGTGGGGTATGAGATAGTCAGTGTGGAGCAGACCGTCAATTCTGTCAGTCTGGAGAAATTCTCGCCGGAATTCGCCGAGGGAAAGAAATATGCTTTGATCTTCGGCAACGAGGTGGATGGGGTGGGTCAGGCGGTTGTGGACGCTTCCGACATGACGTTGGAAATCCCGCAGTTCGGCACCAAGCACTCGCTGAACGTCTCCGTCTCCGTCGGGGTGATTCTCTGGCACTTCACGCTTGCGCGGCTAATGGACAAGTCCCTTCTACAGCCTCGGCGACCGGAACATCACGGTCACTGATCCAGTCGAAGTGCCGGTCTTCACATGAGCGGTCCGGTGTCAAAATGAAAGAGGGTGGCCAAAGTCCTTCAGCCACCCTCTCTTGGAGTAATATTCAGTCTTACTCAACGTCCCACCAGATGCGGCCTTCGGTCCTGTCGTTGTCGGAGCCGTACTTGGCATCGCGCTTGAGGGCGTCAATCGCGGCATTGATGTTGCCGATGTTCAGCGTGTTAGGAGTGCCGAGCGAGTTGCTCCTCGGGATCACAAGCGCATCGCCGTTACTCAGAACCTCAAAATATGCGACACCGTCTTCCGGTTCAGGTTTACCCTTGAAGGCCGGCAGGCCGGTGCGCTTCCATGTCGCCCACATCTCCTCTGGATTCATGTACAGGTTGACCCACTGCTGGGAGATGATCTTCTCCAGCGTGACGTCCGAGAACTCCGGACGGGCGAGATATTCATTGATCTTCGCATCCGTGATCGGGGAATAGTTAGGAGCGGTCTCCGCTGTCTGAGCGACAACGAACATGTTCGTCGCCCAGTCCCGGTACTGCTCCATCGAGGCCTTTACCCCCTCTCTGAACCATCCCTTCGCGTCTTTTCCGGCCACGGAGCCGCCTTTCTTGACGGCGATCTCGGCCAGCATCAGACAGGTCTCAGGGTAGGTGATCAGCGGTGTGAAGGTGTGCATCTTCTCCTGGTTGATGTAGAAGTCCTGCCCCTCAATGGCTCTCGCCGGCATGTTGTTGTTGCCGATGATGCCTCCGTTGGTCTGCTTGCCCCAGGAGTGTCCCTCGGTGTTGCCGTAGAGCTCGGCGGCGGCGATGGCGGCGACAGTGAAGGACTCCTTGCCTATTTTGAGCGTCTGCTCAGGCATCTGGAGCATGCCCATGAAGTTGTAGTTGCCCGAGATGTCGCCGCTTCTGCCGTAGCCTCCGGTGCCGGAAGGACCTCCATACTCGCCGGTGCCGACCCAACGGCTCTCATGGCTGATGCCGTAGTAGTTGTGGTTGGCCTTCAGGCTTGCCCTGAGCCACGGGGCGATGTCCGCGTGCAGGGTAAGATCCGAGAGAATCGAGTTCTCGTTGCGCCGCTGAAGCTGTGTGTCCCTGTTGTGGAAGTAGCCGCGCAGTTGGGAATAGATGGAAGTGCTTTCCACTGCCTTGGTCTCCGGGTCGCGGTACTGCTTGTAATAGGCCGCGATGTCCACGTTTCGAGGCAGGTAGTAGGCGGTGATCATGCCGACATTGTTGCCCCAGTCCCAGCCTCCCTGGCTGGCTCCGTTCTTGGCGGAGGAGAAGGCGTACTTCACGCCGAGTTCCATGGAGAAGATCCGGTTGAGCTCGGTGATGCCTCTGAACGAGATGTTGTGGCGGTGGAAGTCGTTGTTCAGGAAGACTCCCTTGGTCTTTGTGAATCCGTAGGACAGGCGGAACGAGGACTTCTCGCCTCCGCCGCTGATGGCCACGTTGGTGGTGTTGTTTATTCCTGTCTGGTAGAATTCCTTCCAGTTCATCGGGTGAGGGGAGAACGGCGTACTTTTGCCGTCTGGCATCCACTGGTTTCTCAAACTGCCGTCCATTTTCGGACCCCAACTGTAACCTGCGCTGATTATCGCTCCGTCTGGCTGAAAGTCTCCTTGGTAGCCATCGTGAGGTGCGCCCGCTCCGTAGATGTTCTGAAGCTCGACCGGCGACTTGTAGACATCGGTGACCTCCACTGTCTGGTTGACCTCGACTCCCAGACCCTGCTTGCTGTACTTGCCGCCTTTGGAGACAATCACGATCGCTCCGTTGGCCCCTCGGGAGCCGTAGAGCGCTGTCGCCGCCGCTCCCTTGAGGACGGTCACGCTCTCGTAGTCGGCAGGGTTGAGGTTCTTCAACTGGGATCCCCAGTCTGTTCCGGCCAGATTGCCCGTGATAGGTTCCTGGATGATCAATCCGTCAATCACGAAGATCGGGGAGTTGTTCTTGTCCACGGAGTTCGCCCCTCGGATTGTGATTGATGACGAAGACGTGACACCGGAGGCTCCTCCCGTGTTGATCTGGAGACCGGCCACCTTACCCTGAAGCGCGTTGACCGGATTGATGGTGTTGGTTCGCTCGATCTCGTCCGTGGAGACCCTTGTGGTGGCGTAGCCGACCTGTCTGGCCTGCTTCGGCAGACCGAGGGCGGTCACGACCACCTCTCCGAGCATCTGGGAATCCTCCTTGAGGGTGACGGTCAAGGTGTTCCCTGTCACGGTCACGTTCTCGGTGATGAAACCGATGGAGGAGACCACGAGGACATCACCCCTTTTTGCCCGGATTTCGAACCGTCCCTTGGCGTCGGTCGCCGTGCCGGTGGATGTTCCTTGGATGATGACAGAGACTCCCACGAGAGTCTCGCCGCGTTCGTCAAGGACAGTACCCCTGACTATGTTGTCCTGCTGAGCGGCGGAAGCGGCTTCCGCGTCTGCCACAGGCCTTCCGCCCGCCGTCACAGGATTGAGGACGGCCGGCAGGAGGAGGACTCCAGCCATTAGTCCAATAAGATGTGGTTTTAGAAAAACTACTCATAATTAATTGATATTAAGGTAATTATATATGTTGGTTAGATATGTTGCGCGCACGGTTCTTCGTCAATTTCGGTGCAGCCCTCCGGACACACTAGTACTTGTCCTCGGTGATCTCCATCTCCCTGCGTGTCAGCCGTCGTCGGTCGATGGCCCTCCATGCTAAGAAGATGTAGGCCAGCACGAACGGGATTGCCAGCGACACCCAGGCCATTGTCCTGAGCGTGAACTCGCTGGAGCAGCTGTTGCTGATGGTCAGGGAACTCTGGAGGTCGGAGCAGGATGGGTAGTAGGCCGTTCCGTTGTAGCCTGCGATGAGGAACAGCGACATCACCGCCGGCACCGTTCCTGCCCCTGTGAGCCATATACTCATGCGTTTCCGTCTGCCGAAGAACTGGATGCCTATTCCCAAAAGGACGAACAATACCCCGAGCAGGAATATGATTGCCACAGAAGGAGTCTGGATGAAGTTGTGCAGGTACTTGTACTCCTCGACAGAGATGACCCCGGCGGAGTCCACCGCGTAGCCCGGCATTGTAAGAAGCATGGCCATGCAGGCGAGGAATGCTGCCAGGAACAGTCCTGAAGTCCACCTGACCGCCCGCACGAGTTTTCCCTCAAGTCTCTCGTCCTCGATACTGCCTTGCATGTACATCCCTCCGAGTACCTGCGTGAGGAACATCACCGTGAGTCCGAACGCTATGGTGAAAGGGTTGGCCAGCGCCTCCAGTCCGTGCCACTCGTTGCCCCAGACGCTGATTGTCGGGGCGAGACTCTCTCCGACCGCCGCCTTGTTGACGATGAAGTCCGAACCGGTGAAGAAGGTGCTGACGGCGGCTCCCACGATGAACGGTCCCAGACAGCCGTTGATCAGAAGGAAAGTCCTGAATGTGTTCCTGCCCAGCAGGTTGCCCAGTTTCGTCTGGAACTCGTAGGAGACGGCCTGGAACACGAAGGTGACAAGCAGCAGGATCCAGACCCAGTAGGCACCGCCGAAACTGGTGCTGTAAAACAGTGGGAACGAGGCGAAGAACGCTCCGCCGAACGTTACGAGCGTGGTGAAAGTGAACTCCCATTTCCTTCCTGTCGAATTGACGATCAACTGCCTCTCTTCCTCATCCTTGGTGATGAATATCAAGGAGTTGCCACCCTGTACGAACATCAGGAAGACGAGAAGTCCGCCAAGCAGGGAAATGATGGCCCACCAGTAGTTCTGTAGGAATTCGTATGTGAACATGGCTTGGTTTCTTGATGTGGTTGTGTGTCTAGTAAGTGTTTCCCGGCCCCTTGCGGATAGCCTTGAGCAGGATTCTGATTTCTATCGCCAGGAAGAGGGTGAATATTCCCAAAAAGAGGAAGAATGTGGTCTTTACGGCATCCACGCTGACGCTTGAGACTCCCGCTTTCACAGGCAGCAGATCCTGGATCGCCCACGGCTGTCTTCCGACTTCGGCCACAATCCATCCGGCCTGGCCGGCGAGATAGACCAGAGGAATGGACAGCACGCAGATCCAAAGGAACCATCGGTTCCGCTCCAAGGTCTCCCTTCTCGCGTAGTGGAAGGCGAGCGCCATCACGAGCAGCAGGAAGCAGCCAAGCCCCACCATCACGCGGAACGCCCAGAAGACGATTCCGACAGGTGGGATCAGCTCCTCTTCGGAGGAGATGTAGCCGTAGCCGAAGTATGCGGAGTTGTCCATAAGCGTCTGCCTTGCGGCCGCTGCCAGCTCATGGTCGCTTTCCTTGGCCTTCCTGTAGGTTCTGAATGCGGACAGGGCGGTGTCGCCTCTGGCCATCATCTCGGCGGCGGAAGGATGCTTCGTCCCGTTCCGATCAATGTAGCCATCGAGAATGTCCTGTATGCCAGGCACATAGCCGTCAGCGTTCCCTGTGGCCAGAACTGAGAGCATTCCCGGAATCTCTATTCCAGGGACAATGGAGAACGGCGCTCGTGTGCCGCCTCTCTGAAGGCCTTCGGCCGCGGCGAGTTTCATCGGCTGGTGGTCGGCGACGTGGACGGCCGACCTGTCCCCGGAGAACATCACGGCGACAGCCCCCACAATGCCCACGACTGCGGCTACCCTTATGCTCGCAAGGGAGAAACGCTGCTCGCGTCCGCGGAGAAGGTACCAGCAGCAGATTCCGATCACCACCACGGCCCCGGTCATCCATCCGCTCAGTACTGAGTGGAAGAATTTGCTGACGGCCATCGGGTTGCTCACGACGGCCCAAAAATCCACCATCTCGTTCCGGACAGTGTCCGGGTTGAAGGCCATCCCGACTGGATGCTGCATCCAGCCGTTGGCCACGAGAATCCAGTAGGCGGAAAGGGACGCTCCGATGGCGGTCAGCCATGTTGAGGCCAGATGGAAGCCTTTACTGACTCTTCCCCAGCCGAAGAACATCACCGCGACGAAGGTGGCCTCGATGAAGAAGGCAAAGATTCCCTCGATGGCGAGCGGCGCTCCGAATATGTCGCCGACGAACCACGAGTAGTTGCTGAAGTTGGTCCCGAACTCGAACTCAAGGATGATTCCTGTAGCGACGCCGACGGCGAAGTTGATACCGAATATCTTCATCCAGAACTTCGCGGCGTGTTTCCAGAAGTCCACCTTGCGGATGACGTAGAGCGTCTCCATAATGGCCATTATCACAGACAGTCCGAGGGTCAGAGGGACGAAGATCCAGTGATAGCAGGCAGTCAGGGCGAACTGCGCCCTTGACCAATCGACTAAGGCTGATTCTATCATAGTGTTGGACTTTTGCGCCCGGGGGCAATCTCGGGCGTGATTGAACTTATCTCACGTCAGGCGGCGATTGCCCATCGCACCGGACATTCACAGTAATATTCATTGATGAAAGATTGTTTCCCACCGCTTCGATTTTCTCTTCCGTGGTCTTGCCGGCGAGGGCAGGCCTGAAGAAGAACACCCTGAGGACAGCGAACAGGATGAAAAGTTTCAAGAATATGAGAACCCACAAGATGCGTCCCCACGTCATTCCTTTGAAACCTTGCACATAGAATCTGATAATACGGCCCGGCAATGCTTTAAGCCCGCCTGAGGCTTCCGGACTGTCAGGGAGTGGAGTGGCGGTGGTCCGGTCTCTTTTCCGGAACCGTATTCAACCCTTTTCTGGAGTCAGTTGAAAGCGTGTTGGTCTTACTCATAAAATCAATACGTTTTTGTTAAACTTCAGTTTGTATCGTGTTGGGGGAAATCCGAAATAATGCTGGTCAGCCACGACTTTCCCTCGGTCTTGCCGTCTGCAATTTTTTGCAATAGTAGTAAGAATAATTCTAATCTGCAAACAATTGTCCGCATTTAAGTGCTGAATAATTAGTGCTTTAGCCGCCGAGCCTTTTCGCAAACGATTTCGCCTCCCAGTTCGTTCCCCGCTGCCTGCTGCCCGTTCCTTGCTGCACGCTGCCAACTGCACGCTGCCAACAGCCCGCTGCCGACTGCCGACCGACCATGACCGCATCGATTACTCTTCGTGAGCGGAACCGGCCTTCCTGCGCACCAGAGCCACCTGGCCTGCTCCTTGGTGAGCGGAACAGCCCCATTTGCTCACGAGACTGGTGATTCGGTCGGTTTGGTGAGCG